>Ga0307487_1000272_pt1 | contig 42331 bp, 36 predicted proteins | sample CBIW12metaG_FD_203665 | JGI IMG/M metagenome (GOLD analysis project Ga0307487, IMG submission 203665) | Sea-ice brine microbial communities from Beaufort Sea near Barrow, Alaska, United States - CBIW 1.2 | ecosystem: Environmental > Aquatic > Marine > Coastal | place: USA: Alaska | collected... | reverse complement strand
CGACAGGGTTCCGTAATCTTTCATTTTATGTATGGATTGATTTCAAAAAGGAAGTTACTGCCACTGCGGACAATGTGCAAATACAAAAGGGGCTTTAGTATAAGTTTAACGCAGGTTAAGGGCGATTCTTCCCATTATTGCCCTTTCCAAAAAATCCGAAGGGAATCGCAATTATTATAAGTAGGTACCATCCGGTAATTATTCCAATAATTGTAATTACAGCGGCAAGGATATAGAACCAGTAGGATTTTAGGAAGTTCATAATAATAGGATGAAAAGACTTAAAAGTAATACAAAATTTTGGGCCAATTAAGATCGTGAAAATTCTTATTGGTAATATCACAATAGTTTGAGAAGGAAGTTTAACTCATTACGAGTTGAAATTTAATATTATGAAATTTGAAATTGATACTTTTGTTGAAGCAGAGAATTTATTTAGGAACAAGAATCGAACTTTGATTTTTTTTTTCGACACCTTTTAGGGAGGGGTAAAGTGGAAAATAAACAGCAAAATAATAATGAAAGAAAAGACAAAAAAAAATATTTTAATCACCGGCGGAGCGGGTTTTATAGGCTCTCACGTGGTTCGGTTATTTGTGAACAAATATCCCAATTATCAAATTTTCAATCTGGACGCCTTAACCTACGCCGGAAATTTGGAAAATCTAACTGACATTGAAGAAAAATCAAACTATCATTTTATAAAGGCAGATATCAACAATGCTGAAGAAATGTATTCACTTTTTAATAAATATAATTTCGATAAAGTAATTCATTTAGCGGCAGAATCTCATGTAGATCGTTCCATAACTGATCCTTTGGCATTTGTAAAAACCAATGTAATAGGGACCATGAATTTGCTAAATGCAGCGAAGGAGTTATGGGGGGGTAATTTGGAGGATAAGCTTTTCTATCATATCAGTACCGATGAAGTGTATGGATCTTTGGGAAAAACCGGTCTTTTTACCGAAACCACCGCGTATGCACCTAATTCTCCATATTCCGCATCCAAGGCGAGTTCCGATCATTTTGTGCGGGCTTATGGAGAAACTTATGGTTTACCTTATGTTATTTCAAATTGTTCAAATAATTACGGCCCAAATCAATTTCCGGAAAAACTGATCCCTCTTTTTATACATAATATTATTCAAAATAAGCCATTACCTGTTTACGGAGATGGAGAATACACTAGGGATTGGTTGTATGTAATTGATCACGCAACCGCTATTGATATGGCTTTTCATGAAGGGAAAAACAATGAGACCTATAATATTGGGGGTTTCAACGAGTGGCAAAATTTAGATTTGATAAAACTTCTCTGCGAACTCATGGATAAAAAACTCAACCGGGAAAAAGGCAGTTCCGCAAATTTGATAACCTATATTACAGATCGTCCGGGCCATGATAAGCGTTACGCTATAGATGCAACAAAAATCAACAAAGAACTCGGTTGGAAACCTTCGGTAACTTTTGAACAAGGACTTGAAATAACTATTGACTGGTATCTAAACAATAAAAAGTGGTTGTTAAACGTAACAAGCGGAAAATATCAGGAATACTATACAAAACAATATATTGCGAATTAATGCGAATTTATACGAATTGAACGAATGGATTCCATTGAGAAAATAGTATTCAAGGAAGAGAGTTTTAAAATAATAGGAGCTTGCATGAAGGTACATCGTGCTTTAGGTGCAGGATTTTTGGAGGCTGTTTATGAAGAAGCTTTGGAAATAGAATTCAAAAATGAAAAAATACCTTTTGAAAAACAAATCAAGTTAAATGTTTTTATGGGGATGAAAAACTAAAGAAGTATTATAAGGCAGATTTCATTTGCTACGACAAGATCATACTTGAAATAAAATCGGTGAGTTTTATGCCGCAAACTTTTCAAAACCAATTGAAAAACTATTTGGTAGCAACAAAAATGGAATTAGGCATGTTAATTAACTTTGGAACACCATCTTTAACCTATAAAAGAATTCTTAATTCAAATAATTCGCGTAATTCGTGACAATTCGTTTAATTCGCATTTAATAATTCGCGTAATCCGTGTTTAACAATGAAGGGAATAATACTCGCCGGAGGCTCCGGCACCAGACTTTATCCAATTACAAGGGGAATATCCAAACAATTGCTTGCAATTTATGACAAGCCGATGATCTATTACCCGCTATCTGTTTTGATGTTGGCAGGGATAAGGGAAATTTTGATCATATCAACTCCTGAGGATCTTCCAAATTTCAAAAAATTGCTCGGGACCGGAAATGAATTGGGATTGTTTATTACTTATGAGGAACAAGCCGCTCCGGATGGCTTGGCCCAGGCTTTCATTATTGGGGAACAGTTTATTGGTAATGAAGACGTTTGCCTTATCCTGGGAGACAATATTTTTTACGGGCAAGGCTTAACAAATTTACTTGCCAAATCGGTTCAAAACACGGTTCAAAACAAGAGGGCCACCATTTTTGGTTATACAGTAACCGATCCCGGAAGATATGGGGTAGTAGAATTCAACGAAGATGGAAAGGCGTTAAGCATTGAAGAAAAGCCAGAAATTCCCAAGAGCAATCATGCGGTTGTGGGATTGTATTTTTATCCGAATTCTGTTGTGGATGTTGCAAAATCAATTCAACCCAGTGCAAGGGGAGAATTGGAAATTACCGCTGTGAATCAACATTTTCTGCATCAAGAAAATTTAGATGTGGAACTTATGGGACGTGGCTTCGCTTGGCTGGATACAGGAACACCCGAATCCCTGCTGGAAGCCTCCAATTTTATTCATACCATTGAAAAGCGTCAGGGTCTCAAGATTGCCTGTCTGGAAGAAATTGCCTTCGACAAAAAATATATTTCCAGAGATCAACTACGTGACCTGGCAACTCCATTGAGCAAAAATGAATACGGGGAGTATTTGATGAAAATTGTAGATAAAAAGAAGCAATAATCTGAAATTTCTGTTAATCAAAATTCTTCCATAATAGCAAAAATCCTGAGTAATTGAAATTTTTTATCTTTATCAAAATATATAAACTCTATATTTGCCATCTGTTTTCAATTCTCAAATTAGCAGTTTGGAAGTATTAATAATGATGGATTTTCAATTACAAACGAGAAAGGCAAACTACAAACTATCTCAATACCCAATACTATTTAATGCTTTTTAATTCCCTCGATTTCGCAATATTTTTACCGATAGTATTTGTGCTCTATTGGTTTGTTGTCAACAAAAACCTTAAGCACCAGAATATTCTTATTGCGGTGGCAAGCTATGTTTTTTATGGCTGGTGGGATTGGCGGTTTTTGGCATTGATCCTATTCAGTACCCTGGTTGATTATGTGATTGGGATAAGTTTGGGAAAGGAGCAAAATTTAAACAAGCGAAAAATACTGCTGTGGATAAGTATACTGGTAAATCTGGGATTTTTAGGCTTCTTTAAATATTACAATTTTTTCCTGGATAATTTCAAATCGGCATTTACGTTTTTTGGATCTGAAATAAATGCAAATTCGTTAAATATTATTCTTCCGGTAGGGATTAGTTTTTATACGTTTCAAACCTTAAGTTATACTATAGATGTATATAAAAAACGACTGGAACCAACCAAAGATTTTATCTCCTTTGCGGCATTTGTGAGTTTTTTCCCTCAACTGGTAGCGGGACCAATAGAACGGGCGACAAATTTGTTACCGCAAATGTTATCCAAAAGAAAATTTGAATATAATGAGGCGGTAGATGGCCTGAGACAAATCCTTTGGGGTTTATTTAAAAAGGTGGTGATTGCAGATAATTGTGCTACCTATGCAAATCTTATTTTCAACAATTCCGCCGACTATTCCGGTAGTACATTAGTTTTAGGAGCAATCTTTTTTACTTTTCAGATTTACGGGGATTTTTCAGGGTATTCTGACATTGCAATTGGTACCTCCAGGCTTTTCGGTTTTAAATTAATGCAAAACTTTGCCTTTCCTTATTTCTCAAGGGATATAGCTGAATTCTGGAGGCGTTGGCACATCTCACTTTCTACCTGGTTCAGGGATTATCTTTATATTCCTTTAGGAGGAAGCAGGGGAGGAACCTGGATGAAAGTAAGGAACACGTTTATAATATTTATGGTAAGTGGGTTTTGGCATGGTGCCAACTGGACATTTGTCATTTGGGGAGCTTTGAATGCGCTTTATTTTCTTCCGCTATTACTGACAAAAAGAAATAGACAGAACATGGAAGTTGTTGCCAGTGATTCGTATTTTCCAAGTATGAAAGAAATTGGGCAGATGTTTTTAACCTTTAGCTTGACAGTCATTGCCTGGATATTTTTTAGGGCAGATAATATTGGGCATGCGTTGAGTTATTTTAGCGAAATGTTTTCAAGTTCTTTATTCCGTATTCCCTCATATGAAGGTGTAAAATTTTTAAAAGTTTTATTTCCATTATTGTTGGTTTTTATAACTATAGAGTGGTTGGGAAGGAAGAGAGAATTTGCAATTGAAACTGTAAAAATTAAATTTAGGCCATTTAGATATTTATTTTATTATTCTTTAGTGATTTTAATTTATTGGTTTGCGAGTGAAAATGTGGATCAACAATTTATTTATTTTCAATTTTAAAATATGGTGTTATTTTTAAAACGACTCTTTGTTTTTATGGTTTTACCAATCATTGTAATTATAATGACGGATGGGTTTTTAAGGAATAAAAATTCCTTATATAAAGAAAAACTTCAAGGAGCAATTCAGGATAAGGAAAAAATTGAAATAATAATTTTAGGCAATTCCCACGCAAATTATGGGGTGGATCCCAATGCATTTGATAAATACGCATATAATCTCGCAAATGTAAACCAAAGCATTTATTTCGATAAAAGGATTTTACTTTCTCATTTGCATGAATTTAAAAATTTAAAATACGTATTAATTAGTGCTGATTTTCATTCCTTATATTTTTCAAGTCAAGGTATTCGGGATATTTGGTCATATTATGATACAGGAGTCCGTTATAAAAATAAAAATTATTTACTTGAAGATATTTCCCCTTCTCTATTTGGTTATACTCCAAAAATAATACTTTCATTATTCAAAAGGGACATAATCAACAAACTAAACAAGGAAAATATAGTAGTTGATTTTCCTGTACAAAAAGGAGTAAATCTAAAAGACTCAATTAAAAAAGGTTTTATTGGTTATGAAGGTAAAGATGTTGTTGCGTTTAATGAAAACAAATTTCAAGGGAGAGCCAATATCTTTAATCAAAAATATGAGAATTCAAAAGAAAAACTTGAGATTGAGGAAGATCTAAATGGTTTATTACAAATATTGATCAATAGGGATATTGTTCCTGTTTTATTTACTACCCCAACATTTGTAGAATATAACAAATATTTAAACACCAATTTCGTGAATTTAAACAAATCGGACTTTGATAGGATTTCCAGAAAACATAATATACCATATTGGAGTTTTATGAATTCTAAAGAGTTTAAAAAAGAGGATTTCTACAATGGAGATCATCTTAATAAGAAAGGAGCTTTTAAATTTGGGGAGATTTTAAATGATTCGATTAATAATTTGTAATAAGGTAATATCGAATGGAATTTCATAAATTTGAATTTACACTCTTTTACGGGTAGCCTCCAATTTTATTCATACCATTGAAAAGCGTCAGGGTCTCAAAATTGCCTGTCTGGAAGAAATTTCCTTCGACAAAAAATATATTTCCACAAATCAACTTCGTGACCTGGTAATCCCATTGAGCAAAAATGAATACGGGGAATATTTTATGAAAATTGAAGATAAAAAATAATACTCAGGTTTTTACTGTTAACAGCTTTCAAAGCCAAAGAAGGGATATCCATTTTTGGAGAAATCTAATTTAAAAATGGATCATAACTAATATGGTTAAACTTTTAATTCGCAATCAATCTCCCATTTTGATTAGAAACCAAACCTTTTGACATTTCTTTAATACGACTAAACTCCAACCTTAAAATAGAATCCTTATCTTTGCAGACTGATTCTAAAAATGATTTATGCATAAGGAACAATTTTCAAAATTAAGTTCTAAAAAAATATTGGTTACAGGTGGAGCCGGTTTTATAGGTTCTAATCTATGTGAAAAGCTTATAGAACTCGGTGCGACTGTTGTTTGTTTAGATAACTTCGCCACAGGTAAAAGGGAAAATCTTTCCGCAATTATAGAACATTCCAATTTCACCTTAATAGAAGGAGATATCCGAAACCTTGAAACCTGCCATAAAGCAGCCAAAGGGGTGGACTATATTTTTCATGAAGCGGCATTGGGATCGGTTCCCCGTTCATTAAATGATCCAATTACCACCAATGACGTGAATGTTTCGGGATTTTTAAATATGTTGGTTGCTGCCCGTGATGCTAAAGTAAAACGCTTTGTATATGCGGCAAGTTCATCTACATACGGAGATTCAGAAAACCTTCCCAAAGTGGAAGATGTGATAGGGAAACCGCTTTCTCCTTATGCCATTACCAAATATGTAAATGAATTATATGCCGATATTTTTAAATCTGCCTATGATTTGGACACGATCGGACTGAGATATTTCAATGTTTTTGGCAGAAAACAAGATCCGGATGGAGCTTATGCCGCGGTAATTCCAAAATTCGTAATCCAGTTGATGACCCACGAATCGCCTCTGATTAACGGAGACGGTACTTATTCGCGGGATTTCACTTATATAGACAACGTAATTCAAATGAATATTTTGGCGCTTACTTCTGAAAATAAAGAAGCCGTAAACCAGGTATACAATACGGCAGTGGGTGACCGAACAAATTTACTGGAACTTACTACTTTGCTGAAAGAATATTTATCCAAATACGATCCTGAAATAGCGAAAATTGAAATCAAACACGGCCCAAATAGGGCAGGTGATATTCCGCATTCCCTGGCTTCGGTTGAAAAAGCTAAAATATTGCTGGGATATGATCCTCAGTTTAAAATTGAAGCCGGCTTGAAGGAGGCGGTGGATTGGTACTGGGAGAATTTGAGAAGTGATGAAGTAACGAAGTGACGAAGTGACGCTGTGATGAAGAAACGAAGTAATGATGTGACGAAGTGATGTTGTAACGAAGTTAAAACAGAACTACGTTACTCCGTCACATGGTTACTACATTACATGTTTACTCCGTCACAAGGTCACTCCATTACATGGTCACTATATAATTAACTAAATAATTAATTAACGAATGAACAATATTAAAATTGCAATCATAGGTCTCGGTTACGTAGGTCTTCCATTAGCTAGATTATTTTCCACAAAATATCCCGTTATAGGATTCGATATCAATCAAGCACGGGTAAAAGCCTTGATGGAGGGAATCGATTCAACACTTGAGGTTGAAACCGATTTACTGAAAGCTGCATTGGTGGATAAGCCAACTGAAAAGAGCGGACTTTTTTGCACAACGAATCTGGATGACATTAAAGATTGTAATTACTATATTATTACTGTTCCTACTCCGGTAGATAAAAACAATCGTCCCGATTTAACTCCGCTTTATAAAAGCAGTGAAACAGTTGGAAAGGTTTTGAAAAAGGGAGATATCGTAATTTATGAATCTACCGTATATCCGGGTGTGACCGAGGATGAATGTGTTCCGGTACTCGAAAAAGCAAGCGGATTGAAATTCAATGTGGATTTCTTCGCAGGCTATTCTCCTGAAAGAATCAATCCGGGTGATAAAGAACACACTGTTGAAAAAATATTAAAGGTTACTGCGGGTTCAACTCCGGAAATTGGAAAAAAAGTCAATGACTTATATGCCACCGTGATTACTGCCGGAACCCACTTGGCACCAACAATTAAGGTTGCTGAAGCAGCTAAGGTGATTGAAAATTCACAACGTGACATCAACATTGCATTTGTAAATGAACTGGCCAAGATCTTCAATATGATGGATATTGATACCCAGGACGTGTTGGAAGCAGCAGGTACAAAATGGAACTTTTTACCCTTTAAACCCGGTCTTGTAGGTGGACACTGTATAGGTGTAGATCCTTATTATTTAGCTCAAAAAGCCCAGGAATTGGGATATCATCCTGAAATTATACTTGCCGGCAGAAGAATGAATGACTCTATGGGACAATATGTTGCAAGCGAAGTTGTTAAACTAATGCTGCAAAATGACCTTAAGGTAAAAGGGGCAAATATCCTTGTTCTAGGAATTACCTTTAAGGAAAACTGTCCAGATGTCAGAAATACAAAGGTGGTGGATGTTATCAAGAATTTAAAGGAATACGGCACGAATGTTACCATTTACGATCCTCTTGCAAATCCAGAAGACGTAAAACGCGAGTACAAACTTGAAATTTCCACCTCCCTTCCGAAAGAAAAATTTGACGGAATTGTTTTGGCGGTTGCTCACAAGGAGTTTATGGAATTGGATTTTGATTCTGTGAAAAACGGAAGTACGGTGGTGTATGATGTTAAAGGTGTGTTGGGAGATAGATGTGATAAGAAGTTGTAACGAAGTGATGGAGTGACGCTGTGATGGAGTGACGCTGTGATGGAGTGACGCTGTGATGGAGTGACGCTGTGATGGAGTGACGCTGTGATGGAGTAACGCTGTGATGAAGTAACGCGGTGATGAAGTGATGCTGTGATGAAGTAACGCTGTGATGAAGGAACGAAGTTAAAACAAAACTACGTTATTCCGTCAAAAGGTCACTACATTACATGGTCACTCCGTCACACGGTCACAACTTAACAACAAAAAAAATGAAATCACACAAAGACTTAACCGTTTATAAAACAAGTATTGATCTTGTTGTTGCAGTTTACAATTTAACGAAAAACTTCCCTGCCGAGGAAAGATTTGGTTTAACAAGTCAGCTTAGAAGGGCGGCGGTTTTATTCCATCAAATATTGCAGAAGGCGCTGCCCGAAATAGTAAAAAGGAATTTATTAGATTTCTATATATTTCATTAGGTTCGCTGGCAGAAGTAGAAACGCAAATGGAAATCGCCGGTAGGTTGAAATTTATTTCAGAAAATAATGAATTAGAAGAACAATCAATTTACATTCGCAGAATGTTGTTGAAATTAATACAAAGTTTGAAGGAGTAATGAAGTGAGGTTGTGATGAAGTAACGCTGTGATGAAGTAATGTTGTGATGAAGTGATGAAGGAACGAAGTTAAAACAAAACTACGTTACTCCGTCACAAGGTCACTGCATCACAAGTTTACTCTGTCACATGGTCACTGCGTTACATGTTTACTCCGTCACATGGTCACTTCGTTACTTCATTACTTGGTCGTCACAAACAAAAAGAAATATGAAAATAAAAAATATCTGTTGTATTGGAGCTGGTTACGTAGGAGGTCCAACTATGGCCGTAATAGCAAAAAATTGTCCTGAAATAAACGTAACTGTTGTAGATATCAACGAAAAGAGGATTGCTGCCTGGAATGATGAGGATGTTGAGAATATTCCAATTTACGAGCCGGGATTGTCTGATATAGTGAAAGAAGCCCGCGGGAGGAATTTGTTCTTTTCAACCGATGTGGACGGAGCAATTGATAAAGCTGATATGATCTTTATCTCAGTAAATACCCCCACCAAAACCTATGGAATAGGAAAAGGAATGGCTGCCGACTTAAAATTTATAGAGCTTTGCGCAAGACAAATTGCAAGGGTTTCGAAAAACGATAAAATAGTAGTTGAAAAATCTACCTTGCCGGTGCGTACAGCCGAGGCTTTAAAAAATATTTTAGATAATACCGGGAACGGGGTGAATTTTCAAATTCTGTCAAATCCTGAATTTTTAGCGGAGGGTACTGCAGTGCAGGATCTGTTAAATCCTGACCGCGTTTTAATTGGAGGTGGGATTGATACCGAAAAGGGTAAAAAAGCCGTTGATGCATTGGTAGATGTTTATGCTCAATGGATCCCGAAAGCACAAATCCTTACCACAAACCTGTGGTCTTCGGAACTGTCCAAGTTGACCGCGAATGCCTTTTTGGCTCAGCGAATTTCAAGCATCAATGCGATGAGCGAGATCTGCGAAAAAACCGGTGCCGATGTGGATGAAGTGGCTAAAGCAGTGGGGATGGATTCCCGAATTGGACCAAAATTCCTGAAATCTTCCGTAGGTTTTGGAGGTTCTTGTTTTCAAAAGGATATTTTGAACCTGGTATATATTTCCAAATCCTTTGGATTAAATGAGGTTGCCGACTATTGGGAACAGGTAATTATAATGAACGATCATCAAAAAAGACGTTTTGCGGAAAAAATAGTGAAAACCCTGTACAATACAGTTTCCGGTAAAAAGATCGCCTTCTTAGGCTGGGCCTTTAAAAAAGATACTAATGACACCAGGGAATCTGCCGCCATTTATGTTGCAGATTATTTGTTGAATGAGCATGCTGAAATAGTGGTCTACGATCCAAAAGTAAGTGAAGAACGGATCTATGCAGATCTGGAATATTTAGGTACTCATAGCAGTGAGGAAATTCGCGACAGGGTAAAAGTCGTGAACACGGCTGTGGAAGCTTGTAAAGATGCTCATGCCGTTGCAGTTTTGACTGAATGGGACGAATTTAAAAACATGGACTGGAAAGCAGTTTATGGTGATATGCTGAAACCGGCATTTTTATTTGATGGCAGAAGATTATTGAATAAAGCTGAATTAGAAAAAGTTGGTTTTGAGGTTTTTGTGGTTGGGAGTTAAGATTATAATTATTGCAGATTGATTATGAAAATTCTGAGTAATCAACAAATAATTTGACTTACTCATTATGAAATTTGATTGTTAATTAAGTACAAAGAAAATTCATAAATCCCAAAATTATTAGTTCAATCAAAATTAAATGTCCAGTTTATTAATTTTTAGATTAAAACTGGATATTTATTTAATCATATACTATTATATCCAATCTGCCAGGAAAGTAAAGTCTGCTTACAAATTTCCCTAGGAATACTTTTAAAATAAATTTAAATAAATTATCTACACCAAGGATGTTAAACATTCACTTAAGGTGCTTTTTTAAGTATTGATTTTATATAAAAAATATTGAGATTTTCATTGTGAAACTGAAGTTTGTCAATGCAAGAATTAAACGTTAAATTTGAGGATAGAATAAGTTCAGTTTAATTTGCCTTTCTTCATAAAAAGCTGTGAAGATTAAAATTTAGGCTGTACTTTAAATCACAAAATCTATTGTTCTTCTTCAATTTAGTCGAAGGTATTCTATCGATCATTTCGATAGGAATGCAAAAATCTGGTCATAACTTTTGGTTGAGAGGAATTAATATATTTTCATATTTTTTATTTATTTAAAAAATCTCAATAATGCATAAAAATAAAACCGTAATTAATTTTGTCCCTACCGGAATGGTTCCTACAAAAGAAATGACACCTAATGTGCCAATTTCTCCGAGTGAAATAATTGAACAAACTCATGAGGCCTATGAAGTAGGAATCACCATCGCTCATCTTCATGCAAGAGAAATGGATGGGGTACCAACCTGGAAACCTGAAGTTTATAAAAATATTTTTGAAGGAGTTAGAAAATATTGTCCTGATTTGATTATTTGTGGAAGCACATCCGGAAGAAATTTTCCGGAGTTTGAAAAACGTTCGTCAGTGATTGAGTTAAAGCCCGATATGTGCTCATTAACGCTTTCTTCCCTGAACTTTATCCGTCAGGCTTCTGTCAATGACCCGGAAATGATTATAAAATTAGTACAGAAAATGGCGGAATATGGAGTAGTTCCTGAATTGGAATGCTTTGATTTAGGAATGATTAATTATGGGAAATATTTAATTGACAAGAAATATATCGAGGGTCCCTTTTATTGGAATTTAATATTTGGCAATATTGCGGGTTTTCAGGCATCCTTTAATCAAATAGGGCTAGCCTTAAATGAAATTCCCAAAGATCATTTTATATCTTTAGCAGGATTGGGGTCAGATCAATTACCTGTAAATTCTACCGCAATTTCCATGGGTTATGGTGTACGAATAGGGATTGAGGATAATATTTGGTGGGATGAAAAGAGGAGCAGGCATGTTTCCAATATTGAATTGATCAAAAGAAGTCATGAACTGATTGAAATTAATCAAAAGACATTTTTTAATCCTAAAGAATTTGGAGAATTAGGTTTCTATAACCGAAAACGGAATGAGTAAGAAAATTCAAGTTTTAGGGATGTCAGAATATTTAACATGTGTTATCTATGATATTTTAAAGGATAACGATCTTACCGATCATTTAGATATATATTTAAATATTGATATCATCTCAAGACCAAAAACACCGGTTATGGAATTTCCTTATTCGGTTTATGAGAAGGGTGTTTCTCCAGATTTAGATATTCCTGTTGTTTTTGGTGCTTCGGGACCTAAAAATAAATATCCTATTTTCAAATATTTTTCAGAAAAGCATGGAATTCAGCCGGTTCTTTTTGAAAATATCATACATAATTCTGCTTATGTTGCCAACTCTTCTTCTATGGCAATGGGTGGTTTCGTAGAACAAAAGGTTGTTATAAGCAGTCAGACTGCATTAGGTTTCGGTGTTACGATCAAAAGAGGCGCTTTGATTGGTCATCATTGTACTATTGGCGATTTTGTTGATATTAATCCTGGAGTTGTAATATCAGGTAAGGTGTCAATCGGTAGGGGTACCGTAATTGGTTCAGGTGCTATTTTGGTTGATGGAGTTGTTGTTGGTGAAAATTCATTCATTGGAGCAGGAAGCGTTGTGACTAAGGATGTTCCTGCATGTGTAATCGCCTATGGGAATCCTTGTAGAGTTATCCGCGAAAATACAGAGTGGAAAATTTAAGTTAAATACTTAAGATTGGAAACGCCCATATAGATTAACCATATAATGAAGTTTTTTTGAATATTAAATTAATAACGAACTCCAAATGGCACTTTATTCCATTGTAATCCCTGTATTTAAAAGTACCAAAAGCCTTGAATTGATCGTTTCAGAGTTAATGGATGTACAAACTGAAAAAGGATTTCAGTTTGAAATCATTTTTGTCAATGACAGCCCGTTTTTTATAGACACGGGAGTTTTTCTTGAACGTTTAAAAAAGAAATATAATAATATAAAGGTGCTGACCTTAAGAAAGAACCAGGGACAACATATTGCAACATTGGTTGGATTAAGTAAGGCTTCCGGGGATTATATAATAACTATGGATGATGATTTGCAACATCCGGTTCATGAAATCCCGAAACTTATAAATGCCATGAATTCCAATTCCCTCACTGAAGGTATTTTTGCAGTCCCTAATTATAGGGAGCGAAAGCATTCGTTATGGAGAAGTGCTGGAAGTTATATTTTTAAAAAAATTGATTTAATTTTTTTAGAGAAACCAAAGGGATTGGTCCTTTCATCCTTCAGGATCATGACAAAGGATCTCGCTAATGCCACTGTTAATAATTATAACGCAATGCCGGCTGTTTCCAGTCTTATGCTTAATTGTTCGAATAATCTAAAAAATATTAAAGTAGAACATAATAGTCGGGAATTTGGTAAAACCAATTACACATTTCCTAAACTGATGACCCTTGCTATAAACGGGATCCTTTATTATTCATCCTTACCGTTGAGAATTCTTGGGATTATAGGTGTTATTGGATTTTTGGGGTCTATGCTGTTCATATTTTCAATTGTGATCAGAAAATTAATGATAGATATTGATTTCCCAGGCTATGCTTCAACGGTTTCTCTGATAAGCTTCTTTGGAGGATTAAATTTATTTGCCTTTGGTATTATAGGAGAATACCTTATTAGAATAATCAGGGAACAACAAAAGCCGAAATTAGAAGATTTGGTGAAATAATCTTTATCCAAAAAAGGATTTCCTAAGACGGTAGTTTATCCAAAGATGAAACTTTTAGTCATATAATTATTTGAAATCATGTTCATAGAATCATTTCTTTCTGAAAACTTCTCGAAAAATTAAAAAATGCTGAATAGAAAGTATGCTTTGCTTAGAAGATTTTTATATTTTTTATTGCCGGTAATTTTACTAGTTATTATTTTTATAAAAGTTAATATTTCACTTTTATATTCTCTTTTAGAAGATATAAATCTAGTCTATATTATTCTTGCATTGGCCATAATGCCTTTTTCCATTGTTTTAGGTTCCGGGCGTTGGTATTTATTGAATAATTTTTACAATAAAAGATCTTTATCTTTTAGGTTTATTTCCTTTCATTATTGGGCAGGACTAGCAATTGGCTATTTTACACCAGGAAATATTGGATGGGATGCCTATAGGATAATCGCTGTTGGAAAAAGAGTAAAGACTTATAAATCTCCTCTAATAGGAATAGTTTCGGAAAAGATTATTGGCTTTTTATCCGTTTCATTAATGATTCTAATAGTTTTTCCTATTATAGAAAATCAAATATTGAAGGATGGGAAACTATATAATGAAATATATTTTGGTGGTTTTGGGATTTTGGCTTTAGTTATTCTTTTTGGTGGTTTAATTCTTAAAAGTAACGGAAAAAATATTTCAGATTGGATAAATTCCTCAATTCGTTCAATTATTCTTAAATTTTCTAAATTGATTAAAGTTAAAAACTTGGGAAATTTCAATTCTTTCGATTTAAAAAATTCCAGGAGTTTACTCTCTATTTTTAAAAACCCGGGTTTACTCTTTTCAACTTTTTTTATTTCCTGGGGGATTTTGTTAATATCTGCTTTAAGTAATCAATTTTTATTTAGAGCTTTAGGATATGAAATTGATATTTTTATCAATTTATTTGCAGCACCTGTTTTTTTCATCCTTTTTCTTATACCGCTGTCTTTTGGGAGCTTAGGTGTAAGAGAAGGTGTTTACATTCTATTTTACCATCAATTTGGTGTGCCTATGGAAATAGCCTTACTTGTAAGTTTTTTAAGCCTGATTGGGATATTGCTAAATAATGCTCTTGGCGCGGGCAGTATTATAATAAAAGGTTTCAAAGTGCCAAAAAAGTGTTAATCAATTAAATGTAATAGTTTATTCTTGAAAAAAAATACTAAAATACCCTTTAACAAACCCTATTTAACGGGTAATGAGCTAAAATATATTAGCCAAGCAATTGAAGGAGGCAAAATCTCTGGAGGAGGTAGCTTTACTAAAAAATGTCAAAAATTTTTTCAAAACCGATACGATTTTGGGAAATGTTTGTTAACTACATCTTGTACAGATGCACTTGAAATGGCAGCCATTTTGATTAATATTCAACCTGGGGATGAAGTTATAATGCCATCTTATACCTTTGTGAGTACAGCGAATGCTTTTGTACTGAGGGGCGCTAAAATTATTTTTGTTGATAGCAGGGAAGATCATCCAGGAATGGATGAGACTCTTATTGAAATGTTGATCACTTCCAGGACAAAAGCAATAGTTCCTGTTCATTATGCAGGTGTAGCTTGTGATATGGATATAATAATGGGGTTGGCACAGCAATATAACCTCCTTGTTATAGAAGATGCGGCGCATTCTATTGATAGCTTCTATACCGGGAAAGATGGCGTAAAAAAAGCTTTGGGATCTATAGGGCACTTGGCGGCATTCTCCTTTCACGAAACAAAAAATGTGATTTCCGGGGAAGGAGGAATGTTGGCTATTAATGATGCACGGTTTATGGAGAGGGCAGAAATTATTTGGGAAAAGGGAACAAATCGATCCGCCTTTTTTAGAGGGGAAGTAGATAAATACAATTGGGTAGATATAGGAAGTTCTTTTCTCCCTTCTGAATTAACTGCAGCATTTTTATGGGCACAATTGGAAAACCTTGAAAAGATCCAGAGCAGGAGGCTACAGATTTGGCATTCTTATTATGATATGTTAAAATTACAGGTTAAAAACATCAGGCTTCCGCTTATACCTGATTTTGCCACAAATAATGCTCATATGTTTTATCTCGTATTTAATGAGCCTGGACAACGTGACCTTGTTATTGAAAGTTTAAAATCAAAAGGAATACTCGCGGTCTTTCATTACCAGAGCTTGCACGAAAGCCCGTTTTATAAAGATAAGAGCGGGACCGTGAAACTAAATAATTCAGAAAAATATACTGATTGCCTTCTCCGACTCCCTTTCTTTTATGAATTAGAAAATAAAACTATAAAACTTATAAGCGAAACAATAAATGAAACTATTAAAGACATCTAATGTTATTTGGAGTGTGGTCCTCTTTATTATATTATTTCTGAGCGTTTTTTATGCCTTTATAAGCACCGATGCTCCCTATTATATCGCAATTGCAAGAGATATCTCAAATGGGAATATCCTTTATAAGGATCTCTACAATACCTATACCCCGGTAATGATGTATCTAAATTCCTTGATTTATGATATTTTTAATAACCCAGTGTATCATGTATTTCTTATATTTCAATACCTGGTAATTGGAGTTTCAGTTTTATTATTTTACAAAATATGCAAAAAACTAAAAGTCGGTAAAGCAAGATCTTTTTATTTGAGCCTTTTTTTATTTATAGCTATTCTAAGTTCAGATGGGACCTACATAAATCTTGAAGTATATGTGATATTGTTTGTTTTTTCGGCCTTTTTGTTGTTGTTGAACAAAAGTTTTTTTTGGTGTGGGATTATGCTTTCATTAGGTTTTTTTTCCAAGCAATACGGGATATTTAATTTTTTGCCATTTTTATTATTAATAGTGACTTTTCACCAATACCAAAGGAATCATTTAATAAAATTTATTCTTGGAGCCTCAGCTCCCTTGACTTTATTTTTAGGATATTACATTATAATTGAAAATGTTCCTTTTGGGGATTTGTACATGCAACTGAGCGGCCAGGGATATGATCAGGAGATGATTGATTTAAAGCCATCATTATTTGGATTTCTGGCAGGAGCCAAAGTTTTTATACTACTACTGGTCCCTATTATCTTTTTAAAAATAAATCCATTAAAAGATAAAATTGATGGGATTTTAGTTTTAGGAATAATTGTGAATTTAATACCCCTGTTTATTCAAAATTTCGCTCATTATTTTATTTTGACCTTTCCCTTTATTTTTATTCTGATGGCTCAAAAACATCAAAATTTTAATTTAAAATTCATTATCGTTTCCAATATTTCGCTGATAATCATAAGTGGCATATTATTTTTAAGGATAATCAGGTACAAGGAAGTTTATGCTGAACAATTAAATACAGCACTTAAATACGAAAAAGAATTTCCCGTTGGTACCGAGGTGTTTTTATACAAAGGTTATCGGTTTTTGTATATTTTAAATGATTATCAGAACCCTGTTTTAAAAGAAGTTGGATACAGATATGGATTTAAGCCGGATAAAGATTTTCAAAAAAAACACAATGTTTTAATGGAGGATTAATTTAAAAGGAGGGTGGGAATTCCTTTTAAAAATTTGGGTTTGTTTAGGAAAATAAATCTTTATAATGTTTTGAAAATCTTATATTTGCAGATTATTATAAGCCCATAAGTGCTACTATAGATTTGGAGCAATAAAAGAATATCGTTTTAAAATCTAATAAGAGATTAAAAAAAAGAATATCAGTGTGATTAAAAAATTGATTAAAAAATATTTTGAAAGCCTGGTTTATTTTTATTCGCATTTAAAATATAAAGTTTTTATTGTCTTTGGGTTTAGTATTGCTGTTGGAATATTGGATAGCTTAGGTCTTACTATGTTTCTTCCATTACTTCAAATGGTAAATGATAGCTCGGGCGTAAATCCTGAAAATCTGGGAAATCTTCGTTTTATCCTCGATGCGGTTCTCTTTTTTGGAATTAATGTAAACCTGTTATCCATTTTGTTGATTATGTCTTCATTTTTCTTAGTGAAAGGTTTTATTTATTTTTTAGCAGGGATCTACAGGGTTAATGTTCAGGAAAGTTTTATAACCCGATTAAGGACTAATAACCTTAAAGGATTGAATGCATTATCCTATAAATATTTTGTCCGTTCGGATATTGGCAGGATTCAGAATACACTTACCGGGGAAGTGGAAAGAGTTGCGAGGGCTTTTACTTTTTATTTTAGATCCTTTCAAAATGGGATAATGATCTTAATTTATATGACTTTTGCATTTTTGGTAGATGCCCAGTTTGCAATATTGGTTAGTATGGGTGGGATTTCGGCCAATTTTTTCTATAAATACCTCTATAATTACACTAAAACTTCCTCCCGACAGTTAACAGCGGACGTAAATGTTTTTCAAAGTCTTATAATCCAGAATGTTTCAAATTATAAATATTTGAAAGCAACAAATTCACTTGATAATTATGCTACTAAATTACTGGATTATATAAAAAGAATAGAGATAAGCAATAAAGCCCTGGGGAAACTTGACGCATTACAATTGGCAATAAGGGAACCTATTTTAATAATTTTGGTCGTATCAATAATTTATATACAAACAACTGTTTTGGGTTCTTCTTTGGCACCCATATTGATCAGTTTGCTTTTTTTTTACAGAGCTTTAAATTACCTTATGCAGATGCAAATGGACTGGAACAGGTTTTTGGAGGTTACAGGTTCAGTTGAAAATATGACTGCTTTTGAAAAAGAGATGAAGGTGAACAGGGAATACTCCGGAGCGGGAAAAATAGTTGACTCTATCAATACTCTGGAATTATCTGAAGTTTCTTTCAATTATAGTAGCACCACTGTTTTGAAGGATATCAATTTAAAGATCAATAAGAATGAAACTTTAGGATTTGTAGGGGAGAGTGGGAGTGGTAAAACAACATTGGTAAATATACTTGCTGGTTTATTAAGGGTTGAAAAGGGTAAATACTATATAAATGGGGTGAACAGCAAAGAAATGGATCTGAAATATTTGCAAAATAAGTTGGGGTATATCACCCAGGACTCTGTGATCTTCAATGATACAATATTTAATAATGTTACTTTTTGGGATGAAAAAAATGAGGCTAATCTAAACAAATTCTTAAAAGTCATTAAAAAAGCATCCCTATCAGATTACGTGGAATCATTGCCTCAAAAAGAAAATGAAGTGTTGGGGAATAATGGAATAAATTTGAGTGGTGGACAAAAGCAGCGCATTTGCATAGCCCGTGAGCTTTATAAAGACGTGGAAATTCTAATTTTAGATGAGGCTACTTCTGCGTTAGATTCAGAAACAGAACAGGCAATTCAAAAGAATATTGATGATCTTAAAGGGGAGTACACAATACTGATTATAGCTCACAGGATTGCTACAGTAAAAAATGCAAACAGAATAGTTGTTATGAAGAGTGGAGAGATCACTGAAATAGGCACCTTTTCCGAATTGATAAGAGAATCAACATATTTTAAAAAAATAGTACAATTACAGGATATTTAAATCTATGAACAATTCGTTAAACAAGTTTAGATGTCTTTAAGAAAGCAGGCTACTTCAGGAATAGTTTGGACCTTTGCCGAACAGTTTGGTAATCAAATTGTAGTCTTTGTTGTTTCAACAATATTGGCGAGGTTGTTATTACCTGAACAATTTGGGCTTATAGGGATGATTGCAGTTTTTTATGCTGTAGGTAGCGCTCTTTTTAATGCAGGTTTAACACAATCACTTGTAAGGAGTAAAAAGCTTGATCAAGAAGATTACTCAACAGTGTTTTATTACAATCTATTTTCCAGTATAATTATATATTTTATAATGTTTTTTACGGCGCCATTGGTAGCTAAATTTTATGGATATCCCATTTTAATTAATATTATAAGACTATACTGTTTAAGTTTTATCATAATTGCCTTTTCTGCAGTACAACAGGCAAAAATGACTAAGGAGATGAATTTTAAAACACAAACAATAATTTCATTACCTTCAGTTATTTCGGGGGGAATAGTAGGTATATTCCTGGCATATTCCGGATATGGTGTATGGAGTATTGTTTGGAATCAACTTATAACAGCTTCTTTTCGAAGTGTTCAATTATGGATTTACTCAAAATGGACACCTAGTTTAGTATTTAGTGTGCCAAAATTTAAGGAACACTTCAAATTTGGCTATAAAATTACCTTAGCTTCTATTTTGGAAAAGATTTTTAATAATTTATATATTATAATAATTGGTAAATATTTTTCGGCAACGCAAGTGGGTTTTTATACCAGGGCCGACTCAATGAAAAATCTTCCGGTTTCTAATATAACCATGGCTTTAGGGAGAGTGACATATCCTTTGTTTGCAGAAATTCAATATGATAATATCAGATTAAAAAGGGTTTATAAACAATTAATGAAAATGGTTGTTTTTGTGGTAGCTCCTTTAATGATATATCTTGCTATTCTTGCAGAGCCTATTTTTCGTTTTTTATTTACTGAAAAATGGTTGCCAGCAGTCCCTTACTTTCAAATTTTATGTGTATCCGGGATTTTATATCCAATTCAGGCTTATAATTCAAATGTTTTAAATGTAAAAGGGAGAAGTGATATTTTTTTAAGGTTAACTATTATTAACAAAGCTTTATTGGTAATAGGTATAATTATTGGAATGCAATTTGGTATATTTGGCCTGCTTTATGCACAAGTAATTTTATCCATAATTTCTTTCTTTTTTTATGCGCATTTTACAAATAAATTTATTGGTTATTCAGCTTTTCAGCAGGCTAAGGATATTATTCCAATTCTGGTTTTAGCACTATTACCAGGTTTAGCAGTTTATTTTCTAGATAATAATTTAGTGCAATACCATGATTTTATTAGAATAATTTGTGGGTTGACGCTGGGAGCATTCTTGTATATATTATTAAGTTATATTTTAAAATTAGATAGTTTTTTCGAATTAAAAAGGATTATACTAAAAACTAAACTCTAAAGTAATTTATGAATTCAAGAAAAAATAATTTATTGATAACTTTAGTTGATCTCCATTTTGGTGGTATTTCAAATCTTGTATTACAAACTACTCCCACATTGGGAAAAAGGTTTAATGTATGGGTGATATATTTTGGACCAAATGAACAAATGAAGGAACGTTTTGAAAACGCCGGGATAATTGTGGTAAGAATTCCTTATAATGGTGGAAAGGATATATTCAAAGCGGTGAGAGGATTAAGAAGATTTATTATAGAAAATAAAATTGATATTGTTTCCACTAATTTTACTCCGGATAAATTAATAGTCGGTTTAACAAGATTATTTACAAAATTCAGTATTGTAGGTAATATTCATAATTCATTTGATCCAAACATAACTCCTATAAATTTGAGAACTTGGCGGGGTCTCTTTGAGGAATTTTTTCACAATAAGGTTTCGAATAAAGTTATTGGAGTATCAAAATCTGCAATTGAAAATGCTAAAAAATTCAGGAATCTTAAAAACCCTAATTTATCAATAGTATATTCTGGAATTGCAGGTTTGACAAATAACATTTCCATAAAGCCAAAAAATGAAAACATTATTTTTGTTACAGCATGTAGATTTGTTGAAATAAAGGGGCTTGATAGATTAATTGACAGATTTAATGATGTGAATAAGACACTTATAAATTGGGAATTATGGCTAATAGGAAATGGTAAATTGAATAATAGCTTAAAAAATAAAGTAAAAATTTTGGGTTTAGAAGATAAAATTATATTTAAGGGGTACCAAAAAAACTTGCTCTCTTTTTATGAATCTGCTGATTTTTATATAAATAGTTCTTATAATGAAGCTTTAGGGATTTCCATAATTGAAGCTATGTCCGTAGGTTTACCTATTTTAGGTTCAAAGGTTGGGGGTGTGCCTGAGGTTGTTCAGGATGGATATAATGGCTATTTATTAGATTTTAATGATGAGGTTGATAGTGTTAGAATAATATCGGGGGCTATTGATTTAGATCCTGAAAAATATAATAAGATTGCAATGAACAGTTTAAAATGTTTTCAAAAAAAGTTTTCAATTGAAAATTATGTAGATAGAATAACTTTTGAATATAATGAATTATTAACTTTGTAAACTTAAAATAAATTATGTTAAAAGATAAAACAATATTAATTACAGGAGGAACGGGCTCATTAGGCAAGGCCTTAACCGCCCATATTTTAAAGGTATATCCTGAAGTAAGAAAAATAATTATTTTTTCCAGGGACGAGCAAAAACAATTCCTGATGGCACAGGAATTTCCTAATAATTTATTTCCGCAAGTAAGATTTTTAATAGGAGATGTAAGAGATAAGGAACGGTTGGTTCGGGCATTTAAAGGTGTGGATTACGTTATTCATGCGGCAGCCATGAAACACGTGCATATTGCCGAATATAACCCGGATGAATGTATTAAAACCAATGTGGGCGGAGCTCAAAATGTAGTTCATGCAGCTTTGGAAACAGCTGTTGAGCGAGTAGTTGCGCTCTCAACCGATAAAGCTTGTGCACCTATCAATTTGTATGGAGCCACTAAGCTTACCTCTGACAAACTTTTTATTGCAGCCAATAATATCAAAGGCTGGAATCCTATTAAGTTTTCAGTGGTGCGCTATGGTAATGTAATGGGATCAAATGGTTCTGTTATTCCATTTTTTATTGATAAACGTAAAGAAGGGATTTTACCTATTACAGATATAGAAATGACACGATTTAATATTTCCCTTCAGGGAGGTGTTGATATGGTGATGCACGCTTTGAATAACGCCTGGGGAGGAGAGTTATTTGTCCCTAAAATCCCATCCTATCGTATTATGGATGTAGCTGAAGCAATTGGGCCTGAATGTGAAAAGAAAGTTGTGGGAATAAGACCGGGTGAAAAAGTTCATGAAGATATGATCACAGCTTCCGATGCCTTTTATACCTATGATTTAGGTAAATATTATGTTATTTTACCAACAAGTCCAAGATGGAATCTAAATGAATTTATAGAATCCTTAGGTGCCAAGAAAGTACCAGCTGGGTTCAATTATAATTCAAGTGAGAATACCCAATGGGAAACTGTAGAGTCACTAAGGGAACTTATTAAGGATCACGTGGATTCCACATTTGAAGTTTAGGATTGGTGAAGAGTGAAATAGTGAAGAGTGATGAGTAAGCAAACCCTAAACAACAAACGCTAAACAGTTAAAAAACATGAGTTTAGAAAATAAAAATAATAAACCGGTTAGAGATTCACAGATAGCAGTTAACCCTGACCCGATTCCATACGGCCGACAAAATATTACCGAAGAAGATATTCAGGCTGTTATTGAAACCCTGAAATCTGATTATTTAACTCAGGGACCTAGGATAGCAGAATTTGAGGAAGCTTTTTCCAATTATGTAGGAAGCAAATATGCTGTTGCGGTTTCAAACGGTACCGCTGCTTTGCACCTATGCGCTATGGCTTTAAATGTGCAGGAAGGGGATAAGGTGATTACCACTCCTATTACTTTTGCAGCTTCGGCCAATTGTGTGAGGTATTGTGGCGGGGAGGTTGTTTTTGCCGATATAGATCCTGAAACCTATTTGTTGGATATTAATAAAGTCAGGGAACTTCTGGAGGCATCTCCCAAAGGAACCTATAAAGGAATAATTCCAGTGGATTTTGCCGGTAGGGCTGTAGATCTGGAAGCCTATAGAAACCTGGCAAATGAATACGGTTTATGGATCATCGAAGATTCCTGTCACGCTCCCGGCGGATATTTTATGGATAGCGATGCAAATAAACAGCACTGTGGAAACGGAAATTTTGCAGATTTGGCAATATTTTCATTTCATCCCGTAAAACATATCGCCTGTGGTGAAGGTGGAATGATCACTACCAATGATGAGAAACTATATGATAAGCTCCTTCAATTAAGGACACATGGAATTGTAAAAGATGAAACAAAATATATAAATTCTCCAGCTTTTGCCATTGGTTCCACTGTCAGGTCGAGCGTAGTCGGGACCTATCCCAACTGGTATATGGAAATGCAGGATTTGGGTTATAATTACCGCTTGACCGATTTTCAGGCTGCCTTGGGAATTAGCCAGTTAAAAAGGGCAGATGAAGGTTTAGCAAAAAGGAGAGAGATTGCTGCGACCTATTTGAAGGCTTTTAAGGAAAAGAAATTTATCAAGGGACAATCCGGAGTTATAGAAGGCCATGCCTATCATTTATACGTACTTGAAGTAGAAAACAGATTGGGCTTATACAATTATTTACGTGAGCATTATATTTTTGCGCAAATACATTATATCCCTTGCCATTTAATGCCTTATTACAGGGAATTTGGTTGGAAAGAAGGTGATATGCCAAATGCGGAAAACTATTATAAACAGTGTATTAGTTTGCCGATGTATCCAACTTTGACTGATGATGAACAATCTTTTGTAATTGAAAAGATAAATGAGTTTTACAATGTCTAATTTAGCAATTATCCCGGCTCGGGGAGGAAGTAAGCGAATCCTGCGAAAAAATATTAAAGATTTTCTTGGAAAGCCCATTATAGCCTATTCTATTGAAGCTGCTTTAAAGTCTGACCTTTTTGACGAGGTAATGGTTTCTACAGATGATAAGGAAATTGCAGAAATTGCTATAAAATACGGAGCAAAAGTACCTTTTTTGCGCAGCGGGAAAAATGCCGATGATTATGCTACAACTGTTGATGTATTAATAGAAGTCATTGAAAGATATAAAGCCCAGGGAAGAACTTTTGAAAATATTGCCTGTCTGTACCCAAGTGCACCTTTTACCACTCCAGATAAATTAAAGGAAGCTTATACTATTTTATTATTAAAAAAACTAGATGCAGTTTTTCCTGTAATGCCTTTTAGTTTTCCTATTCAAAGGGCACTGAAGTTGGATGATGGAAAACTTGGATATTTTTATCCGGAATATGAAAACTCACGATCTCAAGATTTGGAAAAATCCTATCATGATGCCGGGCAGTTTTATTTTATAAATACTTCGAGCTTGTTAAAAAATAAAAGCATCCTGTCAAACAATACCGGAGCTATACTTATTACGGAATTAGAAGCTCAGGATATTGACAATGAAACCGACTGGAAAATTGCTGAAATAAAATATGAACTCCTACAAAGCACTAAATAAGCAAACTTTTTCCACTGGAAAGTATTCAATAGTTCCACTGAGGATGGAAGACCGCTATGCTATTATGAAATGGCGTAATGAACAGATCTATCATTTAAGACAACACAAAAGACTTACAAGAGAAGATCAGGATAAATATTTTGAAACAACAGTGGCGAGTTTATTTAAAAAAGATCAACCCGATCAAATGTTATTTTCTTATTTAGAAAATGACATCTGTATTGGTTATGGAGGGTTGGTGCACATCAATTGGATCGATAAAAATGCGGAGATTTCATTTATAATGAATACAGAGTTAGAGAATGATAGTTTTCTTAAACATTGGAGTATTTTTTTAGAATTAATTGAAGATGTTGCTTTTGAGGAGTTAAATTTTCATAAAATATTCACCTATGCATTTGATTTAAGATCTCATTTATACGAAGCACTCAAAAAGGCAATGTTTAAAGAAGAAGCCAGGTTAAAGGAACATTGTTTATTTGATAATGAATATAAAGATGTAGTTATTCATTCAAAAATAAATAATCCATGTTAAGTTTTAGAAAAGCAACTATAGCTGATAAAATTCTTTATTTTGATTGGGCAAATGATCCTGATGTAAGGGAGCAATCTTATAAATCCAACCCAATAGATTTTGAAAGTCATGGTAAATGGTTTGAATCTAAATTAGCAGATCTATCCTGTTTGATGTTAGTATTTCAAAATGAAGAAAATTTAAACATTGGTCAAGTTCGTATTCAAAAAGAAAATAAAAATGAAGCATTAATTGGTATTTCTGTATCTGTTGAACACAGAGGTAAAAACTATGCAAAGGAAATGTTGCAAATAGCTTCCGATTATTTCTTAGATTTTAATCAAGGGTTTAAACTCAATGCCTTTATTAAAAAGAAAAATTTAGGTTCAAAATATGCTTTTGAGAAAGCAGGATTTGAATTTGCAAATGAAAAAAAATATGAAAATATTCAAAGTTTTCATTACGTTAAAAAATTAATATGAGAATAGATACTTTTGAAATAAACGAAGAAAGCAAAGTTTTTATAATTGCAGAGCTTTCGGCAAATCATAATGGAAGTTTAGAGACAGCAATTGAAACCATAAGAGCTGCAAAACGCGCTGGAGCAGATGCGATTAAATTCCAGACTTATACTGCGGATACTATTACTATAGATACCAAAACTGATGATTTTAAATTAAGTCAGGGAACTATATGGGACGGTAAATATTTGTATGACTTATACAAAGAAGCATATACCCCATGGGAATGGCATGAAGAATTATTTAAAGTCGCAAAGGAAGAAGGATTGATTTGTTTCTCCTCACCTTTTGATCCCACAGCGGTAGAATTGTTGGAAAAGTTAAATGCACCTGCTTATAAGATCGCGTCTTTTGAGATTACCGATATTCCTTTAATTGAATTGGTTGCCTCTAAAGGAAAGCCGGTTATAATTTCAACCGGAATTGCCGGACAGGAAGATATAGAGTTGGCTTTGGATGCCTGCAAAAGAATGGGAAATAACGATATAGCCTTATTAAAATGTACTTCTTCTTACCCGGCACCAATTGACGAAGCCAATATGGTTATGGTAAAAGACTTGGCAGAACGCTATGGAGTGATCTCCGGTTTGTCCGATCATACAATGGGTAATACGGTTCCGGTAGTAGCTACTTGTTTTGGAGCTAAAATTATCGAGAAGCATTTTATTCTGGATAAATCCATTGGCGGTCCTGACGCTTCTTTTTCTATGGATGAACAGGAATTTACAGAAATGGTAAAAGCGGTGAGAGAGGCAGAAAAAGCGATTGGGAAAGTAGATTATACCTTAACCGAAAAACAAAAAAAAGGCAAGGAATTTTCCCGGTCTTTGTACGTGGTGGAAGATATAAAAGCGGGAGAAGTTATTACAGAAAGAAATGTGAGGTCTATTAGGCCAGGATTTGGATTGCATCCTAAATATTTAAATAAAGTTCTTGGAATGAAAGCCAAAACTGCTTTGTCTAAAGGGACTAGGTTATCTTTTGATAATTTGAAATAAAATGATGAAGGATCGTTATAAATTTTCAGATACCGAGATTAATAAAATTCTGTATTCTGGAATAAGAAATTCAAACCATCATAAAATAAGGCGAAAAGGTTTTATTAGAAAGATTCTTAAAACTGCCTATATTCTGTTATTAAAACACCCTAAAAGACACTTACATAATAATATACAAGGGTCTATTTTAAATGATGCTCCTCAAAAAGATTGGGTGCCTAATGACTCACAATTGAAAGTTCTAATATTTAATGAAAATAAAGAGGAGGTGAGGCCATTATTATATATTGAAATGTTGTTGCTTTTTTCCTTTTTGTTTAATGTAAAAATACTTCAAAAGATTATTTTTAGGATAGCTGAAACTAAAGCTTTAAATCTTATTAAGAATCGAAATATTGAACATCTTATATGTGGTCATCCTACAATTTTGATGACCTTTATTGGTTTTTATCTAGCTAAATTAGATAAAAATGTTATTACCCTTCAGCATGGTATTTATAATTTAAATGAGTATAAAGTTCTTTGGTTTGAAAAAAATATTGCCACTCATGTTATTGTGTATGGATATTATTTTAAAGAATTATACCAATCTCAAGGCGTTAATGAAAAAAATATAATCATTGGAAACCCTTATTTTAAAAGTGAAATTGGTGTAAAAGAGAGAATAACCTTACCTCTTGAAATTAAAAATAAAAAAGCAGTCTTCTTAGGGCAACAATTTTACAAAGTATGTCCCAACATTTTTCAATCATATAATACAGTAATGTCCGACTTAGCTGATTTTCTAATTAAAAAAAATATAGAACTATATTATAAACCTCATCCCAGGGAAGATATTCGAAAAAGTTTAAGCGAAGAGAATATTTCCAAAATTAATTTTTTTCGAGATAACAAGGATTCGGATTATTTTCTCAATGAATTTGATTTATATTATTCTATAAATTCTACTTTACTTTTAGAAACTTACCTTAATAAAAAAATATGCTTTCAACTCAATATTTCCTATAATATTAATCTTGATAAATTTAATAAATACTCCGGGATACCTTTTGTAGATTCAGAAAATTTAAATAAACATTTAGATCAGAAAAATTTTGAGTTTTACTACGATCCGAAATACTTGAATATTAGCCAAACTCCTCGCGATTCAGGATTAAAAATTATTTCGAAAATACTAATTCCGGAAGAAAAAGTTTTATGATGACTATTCGTAGAAAATTGGTTAAAGATGAATTATATCCTGATAACCAAAGGTTGGATGCCGACTTCATGAGTTTTTAATTTGATTGAATTATTTTTTAGGCAATCATTTTTCTGTTATTGAAAAAGATGTGATATTACAAATTAAATTTTATTATAAAATGATGTGGTTAAATTATCATTTGGCAGATCAAAAAACAGCTAGATATTTTTATAACAAAATCCCCAAAGAATCAAGAACATTTAAAATTAAATTCATTAAGTTTTTATATGAATACTTACCTTTAAAAAATGCTTCCTATTTACATCAAAACTATCTTCCTGAATTATGAAAAAAGTATTGTATTTATTTGACGCCTTAAAAAGGGGAGGAGCAGAAACTAGCACGCTGGAAATTGCTAAAAGATTCAAAAACTGGGTACCTGTAATGGTGAGCATTTATGAAGGTACAGAATTGAAGAATGATTTTGAAGAAGCGGGAATAAAAGTATATTCTTTGGATATAACAGAGAAATTTGGCATTGCAACTGCCATGAAAAAAATTCAAGAAATTTTAGAAGTTGAAAAGCCGGATGTAATTCACGCAAATCTTTTTATGGCAGACCAATTTAGCCGATGGCTTGGCCCTAAAAATAGCATCCCGGTCATCAATAGTTTTGTAAATGACAGCTATTCCAAGGAGCGTTATGAGTTGTTGAATTTTAAACAAAGATTGGTTTTGAATTTGTATAAAGCAGTCGACCGCTATAGCGCAAAAAGAGTTACAAGGTTCATGTCCCTAACCCAGGCTATTATTCCAAACAATACCAAAGCGCTGAATATAGACCCGAAATCTGTTGTGGTAATTCCACGTGGAAGAAATATTAGGGCTTTTCGTGATAAAGTGGATCTAGAAACAGTCTCAAATATAAAAAAGGAATACGGGAATGGGCCTCTAATTTTGACTGTATCAAGGCTCTTGATAAGGAAGGGGTATTTGGATGCGATAAATGCTATTCACTTAGTTGTTAAAAAACACCCAAATGTTAAATATTTAATAGCCGGAAAAGGCCATGATGAATCTAAAATAAGAGCTTTAATAAAAGGACTAAATCTTGAGAAACATATTTTTCTTTTGGGTAATCGAAATGATGTGCCTTCCTTATTAGAAGCTGCTGATATTTTCTTGTTTCCGTCTCATTACGAAGGGCAGGGTGGAGCATTAATTGAGGCCATGTTAATGGAAAAGAAAATCATTGCTACAAGAATCCCTGTCCTGGAAGAATCAGTTAAAGATAATATTTCTGCAAAGTTATTTGACTATCGTAGCGTAGTGGATATGGCTAAAAAAATTAGTTGGACTATTGAAAATCCTGCTGAAATGGATATATTGGCTAATATGGCAAAAAAAGAAGCAGAGCAACGGTTTAACATAGGGAAGATTGCTGAAAAACACGAGGAACTTTATGAAAAAGTTTCTATGAAGAACCAGAATATTAGTTAAAATTTATAGAATGAAGAGAATAGGTGTTTTGGTAGATGATTTGAAAATGAGAAGCTGGCAAAAAAAAATATTACAGCATATTTTAGATCATAATGAATTAGATTTTTCGGTTTTAATCATAAATAAAAATGAATCTGTAACGTCCAATTCCGGGATTATTTACAGGTTTTTTCAGGCAGTAGATAGAAAAATATTTAAAGTAGCAAATGATGCCTTTATAATTAAAGATATTGAATTAAATCCCACATTACCGACCGTGGGTATAAATGGGATAGAAACCCGGTTTAGTTATAGGTTTTCTGAAGAAGATGTTATTGGAATCAAGGAATTAAATCTCGATGTCCTTATAAGGTTTGGATTTGGTATTCTTAAAGGAGGCATTCTTGATGCTGCGAGGTATGGAGTCTGGTCATTACATCATGGGGATAATAAAATCAATAGAGGAGGTCCTCCAGGATTTTGGGAAGTGGTAAATAAAGAATCCATAACAGGGGTGACCCTCCAAAGACTTTCGTCAGATCTGGATGGAGGAGTAGCTATTGATAAATCTTTTACAAAAACCAATTTCACTTCTTTTAACAGAAATAAAAATGAAGTGTTCTGGTCCGGTGTTGAGTTGTTTAATTCTGCATTGGATAATCTTGCAAGCGGCAAATTGGAAACAATAGCATCATTAAATCGGAATAAAGAAAGATTCTATTCGATGCCTTTGTACAAAAATCCTCAGAATTCGGCAGCATTAAAAATACACTTTTCTTTTTGGATTCGAAGAATAAAGGAAGTTACAGAAGAATTCCTTAATCCTCCTCAATGGTTTTTACTCTATAAATTTAAAAAACATAATGAAATTGAAACTTCAGTTTTTAGATATAAAAAATTATTTCCTCCAAAAGGTTATGATTGGGCAGATCCTTTTGTTGTTGAAATAAATGAAAAGGGGTTTTATCTTTTTTTTGAAGAATTAAATATTAAAAGACGAATAGGTCACATTAATTATTTGCATTTTAATAAGGCAGGGGAACTGTTAAGCAATGTTCCCAAAAAAGTTATTGAAGAAAAGCACCATCTTTCTTATCCATTTATTTTCAAAGAAAACAATAACTTTTATATGATCCCAGAATCTGCAAGTTCAGGAGAATTATGGTTGTATAAGTGTACTGAATTTCCAGATGAATGGGAAAAGGAGAAGAGAATTTTCAAGGATAAACCTTTTTATGATGCAACTTTAATAAAACACCAAGACTATTATTATTTATTTGGAACTGAAAAGGTTATAGCTGAAAGTTCACGCGATCAATATTTATTTATTTATTTTTCTAAAGATCTTTTAAGTGATACTTGGTTACCGCATCCTTCCAATCCGATTTATAGGGATGTAAGAAGATCGAGACCCGCTGGTAGAATTTTTGACTTAGGGGGTAAATTGGTGCGACCTTCCCAAATAGGAGCCCCTAAGTATGGTTATGGAATACAGTTTAATGAAATTATAACCTTATCTCCAACCGAATTTGAGGAAATCAGGCTTGAACAAATACTGCCATTCTGGGAAAAAAACCTGTTAGCAACCCATACATTCAATTCAGTTGGAGGGTTTACAGTGTTAGATTCCCAAGGTGTTATAAATAAAAAATCCTGATTATGAGAATCCTCCAACTCATTCAAAAAACTCAAACAAGAGGAGCAGAAATGTTCACTTGCCAACTGTCAAATAATCTAATTGAAAAGGGACACCAGGTTAAAATAGTTTCCCTATTTGAAGGAAAGGCTAAACTTCCGTTTAATGGAGAAATCTATTCTTTAAATGCATATTTAAAGAATAGATTTTTGGATTTCTCAGCATGGAGGAAACTATCAGAAATAATTAGAGAGTTTAAACCGGATATAATTCAGGCAAATGCAGGTGATACTTTAAAATACACGGTTTTTTCCAAAATTCTATTTGCTTGGAAAGTACCTATTGTTTCTAGAAATGCGAGTGAAGTTGGCCGTTATTTAAAATCCCCTTTTCAAAAGGGAATTAATACTTTCTTTTATAAAAATGTTGAATATATTATTTCAGTTTCCCAGGCATCAGAAAAGGACATTTTAAACCATTTCCCATTTTTATCAGGTAAAACCACTGTAATTCCTGTAGGATTGGAAATGATTTCAGAAATTAAAAAAATAGTGCTAAAACCTGAGGATTGTCAACATATTGTTCATGTTGGAGGTTTTACTTTTGAAAAAAATCATATAGGTATTTTAAGAATATTTCAGGCTATCGTAAATTCAAACCAAAAGGTTCATCTGCATCTGGTAGGAGATGGTCCTTTGAAACCTAAGATTGAAAAAGAGGTTAATAATATGGGATTAAACTCAAATATCACATTTTATGGCTTTGTTGATAATCCCCTGTCCTATATAAAGGCAGCAAATATTTTTATTCTTCCTAGTATAATCGAGGGTTTGCCCGCTGTGATTTTAGAGGCCATGTTTTGTGGAATTCCCGTAATTGCTTATAATGTTGGAGGAATAAGCGAAATAGTTGTAAATGGTAAAACCGGTTGGTTGATCGAAAAAAATGATGAATCTGGATTTAAAAATACTTTAGATAAAGTATTGGGAAACCAGGAAAATAATTCTTTAAAGATTGAGGCGGCAAAAAATATGGTAACTGATAACTACTCTAATGATATCATTACCGATCGATTTTTGAGTTGTTATAATGATGTTATTAACCTTCCGAAACCTTCATCTCGTGGTAAAATGAAGATTCTTCATATAGTGACCAAACGGCAATATAGGGGTGCAGAACTTTTTGCGGCTTATTTGAGCGATGAATTGATAAAATTAGGACATGAAGTAGTTTTTGTGGGATTATATGAAAATGAAAATGATGTTTTAAAAGTGGAAAATGCGGAAAACAGGGATCTGGTTTCTGCTAAGAATGGTAAATTTTCATTTGATATCGTAAAAAAAATCGTTAAGCTCGTAAATGAAATCAAACCCGATGTGATTCAATGTAATGGATCTGATACTCTTAAATATACGGTTGCAGCTTCTTTGTTTTTTGGAAATATTCCTTTAGTTTACAGAAACATAAGTATTATAAGTGAATGGATCTCAAGTAGACCAAAAAAAATATTATATAAGAAAATGTTTCAGCGCATTGCTCATGTAACATCAGTTGGCGATGAAGCTATGGCAGATTTTATTAAAACATATAATTACCCCAAAACAAGGACTGAAGTAATAAGAAGAGGTATCCCTATAAAAGGTGTAGATAGGTTCAGGCTTTATAAAGAGTTAAGAAAGGATCTCGGAATTCATGAAAAATCTAAAATAGCCATGCATATTGGAAATTTTAGTCCGGAAAAGAATCACGAATTTCTGTTGGATATTTTTGATGAATTAAAATATGAGGATTCAAATATCAAACTGGTTTGTGTGGGAAGCGGAATCCTGCTTGAAAAAACTAAGCGAATTGCCGAGCAAAAAGGCTTAACTCAAAACGTCTTTTTTCTTGGATTTAGAAAGGATATTCCTGAGCTTTTGGCCGCATCAGACTGCCTTGTTCTTTGCAGTAAAATAGAAGGGGTTCCCGGTGTTGTTTTGGAAGCTGGAACTCAGAAAATTCCTTCAATATCTACAAATGTAGGCGGGGTATCGGAGGTTTTAATAAATGGACAGACTGGTTTTTTAATAGAGGATTTTAATAAAGATGAGTTTAAAGAGAAATTAATAGAATTAATGCATAATTCTGAATTGAGAAAGGTTTTAGGGGAAAATGCCTTTGCCATGATATCTGAAGGCTTCGATCCGGAAATAAATGCTAAGAAATTTGAGAGCTTATATCAAAATTTAATTGCGTCAACCAATAAATGATATTTTAATTCATTTATCATAAAATAATCTTCATCTCCCCAAAAGGAAAATTTGAATTATGTAATATCTTAGGAGGATACTCTTATTAATACCTCCCTTTACAGACTCAAATCGGATAAGGAAAGAACAATGTCATTATCAAGTTTGGCATTATCTTCCCTAATTGTTATCCTTGCTTCTCTTTGTTTTTTTTTGATTAAAAATTTTATTTTATCTGTTATTTTATTGCTTAAATAATAAATAACATAGAGTTTTTCCAATTTGCAAACTACTTTTATAATATTATTAATTTCCTTTTCGTTACCAATGAAATCGCATAAAACTATATATCTTATACCATTAAAATTTCGAATATGGTAAACAACGAAGTTGCTTTGTCCATCAACCAGAATATTTTTCACTAAATATTTACTGTCAAGACTATCTTGGTACCTCCATTTAAAGAAGCCTGGTATATTGCTTGTAACAAAATAATTGTGCGTATTTAGGTTGTGGTTAATAAAGGTCTCAGAATTTGATGAAGCTATTGAAACACTTTTAGAAATGCCAAAAGGAGAGATAATCCCAATTTTGTAGTAATATCTATGTTCTAAATTTTTCCATCCCAATTTTAAAAATTCGGGATAACTATATTTGTTGGGTGTAGCTATTAGGATATCATAATCATTATTGTATAATTCAAGACAATATTTCATTAATTTTTTCAAAATACCTTTTCCTCTATGAATTTCGGCAGTACAACCATCTATAGGTCTTAGGCATTTAATTGTCACCTTATTTTTTCGCTGGAAATTATAGCGTAAATAAAAAACCACACCAACAATATCGCCATTTATTACGGCAACTGCTCCAAGTGGCCTGCCAAATGGGTTTCCATAGTGTTTCCAAGAAACAAACTCCTTTGTATGTCTAGTATTTAAATTAGTTTTTAACAATACGACAACTTCTTCAAAGTCGTTTTTATAATTTAGATTTCTATATTTAATCATAAAAATAGTTTGGTATTCCTAAATTAATTAATAATAGGATAATCCAGTTAGTATGGAAAGGTTTTATTCAAATGTAAATTTTTTATTATTAATCAGGCTGCTTTTAAAAACTGAAAATTGTGAAAGATATAAAGTTGATAGGTAATCCTTTCTCAGTATTCTATTCTTTGTAACTGATATATTTGTTTGTAGAAGTTAAATAGCCAACTAAATTTGTTCTTACTTAATTGAGGATTCACCTGGTCTTTTAGGCAAATATATAATGGATTGAAATCATAATCTGGATTTATATTTCGAACCATTTTTCCGGGCACGATTGGACCTGTAATATACAGACATTATTAAATTGTGCTAATTATCTTGTTCTAAAGCCTTAAAGGGTTAATTTTGTCGCTTAATTTGAAATTAAAATAAATGCCAATTGGTTATATAGGGGAAATGCAAAAAATTAAAATTCTTCACATAATAAAATCCCTTGGTCGCGGCGGGGCAGAAATGTTATTACCTGAAACCTTGAAAATCCATAATACTTCCAGATTTGAATTTCATACTATCTATTTTCTTCCCTGGAAGAACCAGATGGTAGAGGCTATTGAAAGTGCAGGGGGAAATGTGACTTGTTTTTCGGCTTCCAACAATATAAAACTATTGCAACAGTATTCCGGGGTTATAGATTATTGCAAAACAAATGAAATAGATGTTATCCATTGTCATTTACCCTGGGCCGGGTTTTTAGGAAGGCTGGTTTTTGCTAAAACCAAAATCCCGGTTGTTTATACAGAGCATAATATGCAGGAGCGTTACCATATTGCAACCAAAAAGATAAATCAATTTACCTTCAATTCCCAGAGCTTGGCTTTGGGGGTTTCAGAGGATGTAACCAATTCAATAAAGAAAAATATCAACCCAAAAATTCCGGTTAAAACACTTTTAAACGGTGCAAATACGGATTCTTTTCGAAGAGATCCTGAATTGGGTATTAAAATAAAAAAGGAGTTAAGTATTCCGGAAGATGCATTGGTAATAGGAAATGTAGCGGTTTTCCGCTTCCAGAAGAGACTTATTGAATGGTTAAACGTTTTTAAGAAAATTGAAACTAAAAATCCAAATGTATATGGAATAATAGTTGGGGCCGGACCATTGGAACATGAAATCAAGGCTGAACTGATCAAACTAAATCTAGAAAATAAAGTTTTCTTTCCGGGTTTGAAAACAAATGTTAAGCCCTATTTTTCTGCAATGGATATTTTTATGATGAGTAGCTCATTTGAAGGATTGCCCATTGCCCTTCTGGAGGCTATGAGTATGGAATGTGCCATTGTTTCAACAGATGCAGGTGGTATCAAAGAAGTTATTCGCGATAAGCAGGATGGATTGATCTGTAAAGTTGCAGAGTGGGAAAAACTCTCCGGTTTGTGCCAGGTTTTAATTGATGATCCTAAAAAGTTAAACGAGTATAAAAAAGCGGCGCGTGAACGTGCCGTAAATTCGTTTAGTTTGAAAACGATGGTGGATTCTTTGGAGGAGATTTATGATTCGTTAATTAGTAATGTAGTGACGAAGTAACGCTGTTATGAAGTAACTCTGTTGCGAAGTAATATTGTGTTATTAAGAACAATAAATCGTAAACGAAAAATAAACAGAAAACTGAATAATATCAAACTAAATTTAATACTTAACAAATTAACCATTTAACGAGCGCTCAATCTCCTTCTCCCCCTTTAGGGGGGTGGGGGGTAAACAAATCACAAATCCCGAATCATCGAGAATGCTAATTAGAGAAGCCACAGAGCTGGACATACCGGAAATTTTAGAAGTGCTTAAAGCAAGCCTTGGTGAAACCTCCTCCAAAAAGACTGAAGCGGGGTGGAGGTATAAGCATGTGGGAAATCCATTTGGAAAATCCCTGGTTTTAGTTGCTGTGGAAAATGATAAGATTATTGGGGTTCGCGCTTTGATGAGGTGGAAATGGCAATTAGAAAATCAAATATTTTCTGCTTTAAGAGCGGTAGATACTGCAACACATCCCGAACACCAGGGAAAAGGAGTTTTTAAAAAACTTACCTTGAGAGCAATAGAAATAGCTAAGGAGCAAAGTGATCATTTTATCTTTAACACCCCAAATACCCAAAGTTTGCCGGGATATCTAAAAATGGGTTGGGAAGAAGTGGATAAATTAAAGATCCGGGTTCGTCCCGTTAATCCGCTTAACTGGCTTGCAAATCAACAGCTCAAGGTATACGAGATAAAAAATAATAGTTCCGATTTTCAATTGGCCGGATTGATTTCAAAATATAATAAATTGAATGGAGCGGAAAATAAATTATTTACTCTAAAATCTCCGCAATATTTATCCTGGCGTTATGAAAATAATCCTTTACAAAAATATGAGGTAGAGGCAGATGAAGATTTTTATCTCGCAGGATATATAAAACAACACAAATATTTTAAGGAACTTCGAATCACAGAGCATATTTTTTCTAATGATCCTGGTCTCCAAAAATTGAATAGAGCAGTAAAGGAATTCAGTAAAAAATTTGGGGCACACATTATTACATCCTCAGGATTAAATTCCGGTTTGGGAATTTCCGGAAATTATGGGCCTGTATTGACCCTGAGAAATGTAAATTTGGATTCAGTTTTAAACCACGAATTATTACAGCTTAACAATTGGTCCTACACTTTAGGGGATCTTGAATTATTTTAATATGTTGGGAGCCTTTTTTTTAATATTATTACTGTTACTTATTAACCAGGGGCTTTTTTCTTCCCTGGCTAAAAAGCATCCCTTCTTTTCAAAAAAACTTATGAATTACCTTTTTTGGTATCATTTGCTTTTTTTAGGGGTATATTATGTTTACACTATTTTTAATAGGTCAGATTCTATCGCATACTTTGATAAGGTAGATTTAGGAAGTCAAAATTGGTTTGATTATTTTGGCACAAGTACAACTTTTATAGATTTTCTTTCCTATCCATTCATCAATTTTTTAGGCTTCAATTATGAAATGATGATGGTCCTTTTCGCCTGGATGGGGTATCTTGGGTTTGTATATGCCTATCTTTTTTTTAGGGAAAATATTCCGGTTAAGATTACCGTTTTTAAAAGATTTGATTTACTTACCCTCATTCTGTTTTTCCCAAATATGCACTTTTGGACAGCCTCTTTGGGAAAAGGGGCTCCAATTTTTTTAGGATTGATGCTGTTTGCTTATGCGATTAAAGACCCAAAATCAAGAATTGTAACCTTGATTTTGGGTTCAATCCTTATCTATTATATCCGTCCCCATGTGTTCTTATTTGTTGCAGTAGGGACCGTTTTGGGCTATATGAGCGGAAAGGAAAAGATATCATTTGGCAAGAAATTATTCATTTATATAGTGATGATAGGAGGATTGTGGTTGGTTCAGGATCAAATTTTAGGGGTCGTGGGATTGGAAGGTTCTGAGGATCTCGTTGAAGGCTTTGAAGATTTTTCTGCGGAAAGGTCAGAATCATTAAGTTCCTCGGCGGGTTCCGGCGTCGATATGGCTTCTTATCCCTTGCCATTAAAACTTTTCACTTTCTGGTTCCGCCCTCTATTTTTTGATGCGCCCGGAATTCTGGGGCTAATTACTTCGGTAGAAAACCTGATGTATTTATTATTATTTGTAAAAATTTTAAAGAAAGACTTTATCACATTTATAAAAAATTCAACGGTAGTTGTAAAGATGAGTTTGGTAATATTTTTCCTTTCCTCCTTCGCAATGACTTTTGTGATGTCCAATTTAGGGATCATTATGCGACAAAAGTCAATGGTAATGTATTTTGCCTTTTTTGTGATCTATTATTACCTGGCTCAGAAAAAGTATGATAAGATCATGCGTTTAAAAAAGTTGAAACGCTCAAGGGAACTTGAGTTGAAGAAAGAAAATATTGTGACATTGTGATAAAGTGACGCTGTAACGATGTGATGAAGTGATGAAGTGAAGAAGTGATGTTGTGGATGGAGAAAATAGAAAAGAGAATATAGAGAAAAGACTTTTTGAAGTAGAATTTTAGATGGAGGAAGGATAATTTAAAAATTAATTTATCTACGGGACATCACGACTTCGCTCGATGTGAAATATGTAGAAAGGGACTCCGGGTTGGGACTTGGGAAAAACGGGACCTGGGAACTTGGTGAATTGGGGAAAATGGGACTGAAAGACTGGGAGAAGATGGGCCTTGGAGTAAAGGGAAAATGGGACTGGTGCAAGAGGTGAAAATTTGTAATTTAATCCCGAATTAACGAATTAACGAATTAACGAATCAACGAATGAACGAATTAAGGAATGGTTTTTTAGTAATATCTCTGGATTTCGAACTTCTATGGGGAGTTTTTGACAAGGTGGATCATAAAGAAAAGGAAACTTACTTTAAAAATACGCGAAAGGTTATTCCGGAAATTTTAGACTTGTTTTCGGAATATGATATTCATTGTACCTGGGCAACTGTGGGAATGTTGTTCAATAATAATTGGGAAGAATGGAGGAGTAATAAACCTTCAATTTTGCCAAATTATAAAAATACCGATCTTTCAGCTTATGATTATGGCAAAGCATTGAATTCGCCGGAGACAGAATTTTTTTGTTTCGCAAAGGATCTGATCCAGCAAATTAAAAATACTCCCCATCAGGAAATTGGTACCCATACCTATTCGCATTACTATTGCCTGGAAGAAGGTCAGACCTTAGCCTCCTTTAAAGCCGATCTGAAAAAATCAATTGAACTTGCCAAACAAATGGGAATTTCGCTTAAATCCCTGGTATTTCCGAGAAATCAGTTCAATGAGGACTATTTAAAGGTTTGTTATGAATTAGGTATTGAAAATGTGCGATCCAATCCAACCGATTGGTATTGGAAAGACACCCAAAATGATTCCTTAAAAAACAAGATATTCAGGACTGGAGATGCTTATTTAGGTTCCAATAATAAATCTTATAATTTAATCGACCTAAATGTTGAAAAGGGAAAACCCTTAGCTCAAAAAGCGAGCAGGTTATTACGTCCTTATTCTAACAATAAATTTCTCAACGACTTAAAATTGAAAAGGATCAAGTCTGAAATGATCTCTGCTGCAAAAAACAACGAGATTTATCATTTATGGTGGCATCCTCATAATTTTGGAAACAATCCTGATGAGAACATCGCCGATTTAAAGGAAATCCTTAACCATTATTTAGTTTGTCATGAGATGCACGGGTTCCAATCAGTGACAATGAATGAAGTTGGTTTGTTAACTCGTTAATTTGGAAAAATACGAATTACACGAATTAAAACGAATTGCGCGGATTGGGATTTGAAATTTGGGTTTTGGCCCCGATGCTTCGGGGTGGAATTCAAGTTTTATATTTATGTAATATTTCCACACTTTTGTGTGGATTTTTTTAGAAAGCCATTAATTTTTAAAAGGTTCTTTTCCTTCCCTCAAAAAAATAAACCCTTTGAATGATATATACAGGCTTGTTTGTGAGCTCTGTACAGTTTTGTGGGATATGTCCCCGGTATTTTTTGTCCTCTTGGTTGCAAAATTGCAACTACTCTAAAAAAGAGAACAACAAAATATGAATCTTAACCCCGAACAGTTTTACGATATAGCTCAGGTAGTGTTTCTAATCCCGTTTTTATATCTGCTTACCCAATATATCTTTAAGCAACTCAGGAAAAAACACGATTTTTTCTCGGTAAAACTGATGAACAGATTGTTTTTCTACCATTTGTTCTTTGGAGCGGTTTATTACATTTACGCGCTTTTCAATCGTTCTGATTCTGTTAGGTATTATAGTGTACCCCAAAAAGATGGTTATGGATGGTTTGATTTTTTTGGGACAGAAACCACCTTTATAGATTTTATTTCTTATCCATTTATAAATGGTTTAGGCTTTAGCTATGAAATGATGATGCTGCTCTTTACCTGGATTGGTTTTATGGGTTTTGTGTTTGCGTATTTGTTTTTTAAAGAAAACATTTCCCTGAATGTCACTGTTTTTAAGCGGGTAGATTTACTTACGCTTATCCTATTTTTGCCCAATATGCATTTTTGGACCGCTTCCCTGGGAAAAGGATCACTTATATTTCTTGGGTTGATGCTGTTTGCCTATTCTATCACCAAGGCTAAAACCAGGATTTTAGGTTTAGTCCTGGGTTCCCTGCTAGTATTTTATATTCGTCCGCACATCTTCCTTTTGTTGATCGTGGGTGCTCTGATCGGCTTTATGACAGGAAAGGAAAAAATTGCCTGGAAAATGAAACTGACTGTATTAGGTGTAATTCTAGCTGGATTGTTTTTACTTCAGGATCAAATATTAGCAGTTGTTAATCTAAATAATTCCCAGAATTTAATTGCCGATTTTATTCAATTTACATCCAACCGTTCAGAAGCTTTGAGCTCTTCAGGTTCTGGTGTAAATATGGCTGGATATTCCCTTCCTGAAAAGATTTTTACCTTTTGGTTCAGGCCACTGTTTTTTGATGCACCGGGGATTTTAGGGGTGATTGTTTCAGTAGAAAATGCAATCTATCTTTTGCTCTTCCTTAAAATATTCAGGATGAATTTCTTTAAATTTATCCTGAATGCACCTGTTAATGTAAAAATGAGTTTAGTCTTGTTTTTAATGACCTCCTTTGCAATGACCTTTGTCATGTCAAATTTGGGGATTATCATCAGGCAAAAATCCATGATCATGTATTTTCTCTTTTTTGTAATTTATTACTTTCTGGCACACGAGAAAAGCCGCTCACTTGGGTTGAAATTTAAGTCCATATCGCATTCAAATGAAAGGTTGCCCCATGCGGCCTAATGGGATAAGATCCTATCGAATTCATCATTTTTAAGACAGAGTAAAAATAATGTTTACTTTTGTGGCTGTTTCTTAAAAACTAATATGCACAAACTCATCCGCATCACCACAATTCCGTTATCCCTTGAAAAACTCCTGGAAGGGCAATTGACTTTTATGGATCATTACTTTGAGGTAACCGCGATTTCTGCAGAGAAAGAGCGTTTGGAAAAGTATGGTCGCGATAATAAAGTGAACACCTTTTGGGTGGAAATGACCCGAGAGATTACTCCCGTGAAGGATTTAAAAGCGGTTTTTAACTTATACCAATATTTCAAAAAGGAGAAACCTTTAATTGTTCATACCCATACCCCAAAAGCAGGGGTCGTGGGAATGCTTGCGGCGAAATTGGCAGGAGTGCCTATCAGGTTACATACAGTTGCAGGTCTTCCGCTCATGGAAACTACAGGTTCAAAAAGAAAGATCCTGAATTTTGTCGAAAAACTCACTTATGCCCTTGCCACAAAAGTGTACCCGAACTCCAAAGGTTTATATGATATTATTCTGAAGGAAAAATTTGCTTCTCCCTCAAAATTGAAAGTTTTGTGCAAAGGCAGCTCCAATGGAATTGATTCCGAATATTTTGATCCTTCAAAATATTCGGAAGAATTTAAAATGAAATTGCGACAAGAACTTAATATTCCGGACACAAATTTGGTGTTTGTTTTTATTGGCAGACTGGTTTCAGAAAAGGGGATTAATGAACTGATAAAGGCTTTCAGCAAACTGCACCAATCAAATCCGAGTTGTAACCTGCTCCTAGTTGGCCCTTTTGAACAGGAATTAGATCCTTTAAAGCCTGAAACTCTTGATATCATCCAAACCCATCCGGGAATTATTCCAGTGGGTTACCAGCAAGATGTACGACCTTACCTGGCAATTTCAGATGTGCTCACTTTTCCAAGTTATCGTGAAGGATTCCCAAATGTAGTTATGC
>Ga0307487_1000267_pt1 | contig 43306 bp, 33 predicted proteins | sample CBIW12metaG_FD_203665 | JGI IMG/M metagenome (GOLD analysis project Ga0307487, IMG submission 203665) | Sea-ice brine microbial communities from Beaufort Sea near Barrow, Alaska, United States - CBIW 1.2 | ecosystem: Environmental > Aquatic > Marine > Coastal | place: USA: Alaska | collected... | reverse complement strand
GCAGCAATTTCTTCAGGACTGCGGCCTTACGCTCTTCGGAATAACGAGCCATCTCGTTTCTCATACCACCCACCAAGTGATGAATTAGGCGAAATCGCCAACTGGACAACTACGGTGACATGGTGGGCGTAGGCGCAGGGACGCTGATTTATCTAAATTAGAATTGCCGCTCTTTTGCCTTTTTCGCTGGCTGCGTCTAATTCGTCCAGGGTATTAGTCTTCAGGGTTGATAGCAGCTGCTCGTGGGTCAGGCCCAGAGCAACCTGCATTCGTCGAATCGCTTTCATAAGGACGTCGTCATCTCGGGGCATCGCCTTTGCTGGCGTTGTCTGTTGGTTCACTTTTCACCCCCGGTATTGATTCGATTCCAGTTTCGCATATCTTGGACCGGTCGCAAGGAAATTTGGACAACTGGGTTGAAAATCGCCGTTTGTTACGAGAAGTCGCCTTGGTCTAGTTTTTTAATCAGGGCCTGCAGTTGAAGTGTTTTTGTTTTATCGGAAAAACAGTCGACAGGCCTCAGTCCATTTAGGGCCCGGAGAGGCTCTAACAACCACAATAGCGCAGTCTCTACATCCCCGTCATACACATCGATCACATCGTAAACAGTCTTTTTCACTGATGTATGTGAATGTGCTCGTGATTCTTTTTCCATAATATTGGTTCCAATCTGAGTTGAGAGTGCTCCCATTTCGAATTAGGATTTTACCCCGTTTTCAACTATTGGCTTGCTAGTGTCAACGCCAGTTTAAAAGTGACCTATTTATGGGCCACATGGTTATCCCCCCACTTTTAGAAGGGGGGTTACCAATGGTCCGGAATACATCAGTTCCACCTTGGCGGTCTGGGCGCAAAAACACGGCATTACACTGGTTTTTATCCAGCCCGGCAATCCGCAGCAGAATGCGTATATCGAACGTTACAATCGCACTGTTCGTTATGACTGGCTGGCCCAATACCTCTTCCATTCCATTGCGGAGGTTCAGGAATATGCAACGCAGTGGCTATGGACCTACTATAACGAACGACCCGATATGGCGCTTGGGGGCATTACCCCACAACAGAAATTGGCAATGGTGGCCTGAACTCTACTTTTGAAGCCTTCTAAAAATGGGGGGATTACCCTAGACCTCACTGGTATGAATCGCCTGATGGCCATGGAAGCCTTTGGGCGAACCGTGCGGGATGCCGTTTGACGTCACGTCGGATTGCCGGTGTGCGTGGGTATCGCACCGACCCGCACCTTAGCGAAACTGGCCAATTACGCCGCGAAAAAGTACCCGGCCACCGGTGGTGTAGTGGATCTGACCGAGCCCGCCCGTCAACGTCGGTTAATGGCGCGCGTACCCATTGATGAGGTCTGGGGCGTGGGCCGAAAGCTGTCTGTGAAACTGCAGGCCATGGGCATTCAGACGACACTGGAGCTGGCGGATACCGACCTGAAGACGCTGAGAAAACGCTTTTCAGTGGTTCTGGAACGTACCGCCCAAGAGCTGAATGGCGTTGCGTGTTTGCATTGGGAAGACGCATCGGCGCCAAAAAAACAGATCATGTGTTCACGATCGTTTGGCCAACCACTGCGAAACCTGTCCGATCTTGAAGAGGCTGTCGGACATTATGCGACCCGAACAATGGAGAAACGGCGAGCCAGGCAACAGGATGCCTGGGAGCTGACGGTGTTTGTCCGGACAAACCCATTTAAAGCGGATGCGCCCCAGTATTCGCGGAGCGCCAGCATCCGTTTGATCCAGGCCGCCCAGGACTCCCGCGTTGTCGTCAAAGAGTCGATAGCGTTGCTTCGCAACCTGTACCGGGAGGGCTTCGATTATGCCAAAACCGGCGTCATGTAATGGGCTGGTTAATAGCACTGGGTTGCAGTCGGATTTGTTTCAACCGGCGACCCACCCAAAGATAGGTAACGAGCAGTCTGAGCGCTTAATGGCGGTTATGGACAGGGTCAACCGTCAATCAAAAACCAAAATTGTGATCGCCAGAAACGCGGGTGCGGCGGCGTACACCATGAGGCGTGAGCACCTGTCGCCAGCCTACACCACAGACTGGGAGAACCTACCATTAGTGCGGTGAAAGATTGGGGGGAGGGGGTTAGTGGAGATATAATTCCGGAACGATTGTAGCTGTTCAAAAACGGCAACGGTTCTATCAAACTGCCCATAGTTACCTGCTTTCATAACCCGCGACCACAGGACGCTCGTTAAGGAACTCGGCGTCCGCTTTCGGAAGATCTGAAAAAGATGCCCAAGATGCCCTGACAGGGCGAAGAGTGATTACGTCCCCGTCTCGCGAAATTTCAAGTTTTCCGACACCGGTATAGGCCATGTCAGCAGGTAATCGTACGGCCTGATTTTTGCCGTTTTTGAAAATAGAGACAGTTCGCATTTTCTTATTTCCAGTATGTGGATAACAAAGAAAATATAGCACTTGATCGAGAGTATATGATCCTGGGTGGATGTGATATCAAAAAACGCTTTACTGTTTCCGTTTATGTCGGCGGTGCATCGCTGCTGACAACGCTTCGTTTACTGTCCCCGGTGACTCACAAGTCGCCTTGAAGGCAGCAAACGCCTCGCTATTCAACCGGTTCCCCTGTGGGGTTAACAATTCCGCTTTTAACGTCCAATCCATAAAGGGCAATAAGCGCACCATGTTACGCGCGTCGTCTATGCGGCGGTGATGATGCCCTTCCAGCGCCAGTCCATGGAAATCGAGAGCATGGGCCATCCCGTTTTTACGTTTTTGCCCCGTGGTCCGGCGCCAAAGTCGTTTCAGGTTTAAGTGCGGGGGTAATCCCCCCTAAAAACGGAGGTTTTGTCGTGACAGGTCGAATGCACTCCCTCTAAAAATGGGGGAATTACCGTTGCATACCTGGGAAGAAAAAATTGGTGTGACACCCAATAGTTGGGGCGTAAAGAAAACCGCAGATTATGCGCAGTAAAGCGTGGACGCATTGTCAGATAACCCACCACCGCAATTAACGAAGAAGATCCTTTCGGCCGGTGAGGTAGCCCATAGCCTGGGTCGCTAGTGCGCGACCCGTATCCTTAGGCGCCTGCAGCAAGCGGACGCACTTGGCGGCTCAAAACCGAGCTAGGGTCAGCAAAGGGCAGAGGAGATTAATTATCGCAGTTCCCTTCCAGCGCCATTCTCAGCTTGGCGACTTCTTCCATACCCTCCTGTGCATCAACTATTTCGACCCCTGCCCCGCCTACGAACAGGCCAAGCTTAATGTACTGCCTGATAAAATAGTGATTGCCTGATTCGGTAATCAGTTTCAGAGTGTTTGGTGAAAACTCCGATTCGGTAGCCACTTCATGCTCTCGGTCACCCTTAACCTCTTTGTAGAAAAAGACCCCCCTAGCTGTCTCACCGATGCATTTTCCATCAATCCAAATGTCCTTTTTCAGGCCGGAACCCACGATCGAATTATCGCGGTACAGGTACATCCCAGCCATATCTTTACTGGGAGGCGAAAATCCTTTTGCTGCTTTGGAAGCATTCTCCGGTGCCATGTTCACTGAAGCACACCCTGTTGTGATAGCAATAATAGAAGCTAAGATCGTGGTTTTGACTAACTGCATAAATAGTCCTTGTGCTCTTGGTTAGAAAGCGATCGATGATTGCTTTGGAATGGGAAATCATACGAGAGCATATGGTCATATTGAACATTGCTCAGAGAGCTAGACAGAGCAGTTTCTCTGTGCAGTGGAGGCTGATTTCAGACGACATCAACACTAGCTGGCAATCAAGTGTATCGAATAGGACTATCCTAATCGTTACACTCCTACTAGGTAGAGGGTTACCAGTCACTATTCTTTTTGAATGATAGTAATTAATGACATAAAAAGCGATAGGTTAAGCCACAATAAATTGTTTTTAAAAGAAATTATTGTAAAAATGGAAAATTACGCTGGGTGTCAAAGGCCTCTAGAGAAGGCTGTATATGTATCGAACACTAATTTCGAAAGGGGCTTTTTGTTCGATGCCATCGATGAATTTGACGAAGCTGCTCCGGTTGTACCGACGCTGGTATCAGTGATTCTTGCCGATTTTTCATGAGGGCTATCTGCAGTATTATGGTGCTCTAATGTGAGCTCTTTGCTGACTATCTCAGCGCCACTAGCGCTGACCTTTATCCAACTTCCATCCGCTTGATAGGGAAGTTTTCCCACATCTGGAAATTCTATCTGTGCTGCCAGCCGCCAATTTACTGAGTTCTCAGCAGAACCAGCAATAATTTCTGGCTTCGCAACGTGGGAAGGTATTTTCGGGCGTCAACCAGAGAAAGATCGTTGTTAGAGGGTGCTTCAGACAAGGTTAAGTCCACTGGAAGGCCTCGGGGTGTCTTAGGTAGACCGATAACTGTAGTCATAAATAATCTTTGGGGTGAGCCATTAATTGCCAGTCATGTTAAGTCCCAGTGACACCTTCGTCCATAAGACACAGGATATTCAGGTTGATTGGCTGCTGGCAGGGCGTGAGAGAGCTCCAGCGTTTAAGACTGCAGGTTCACGGCTGAACCTCCTTTGAAAGGAGGCCAGCATGCTTGTAACTGCATTTTGGGTTAGACGTGGCTCTTGTCGATTCCAGAGTAGTTCGGCGTTGATCTGAGATCATGCATGAAGTTCTGCAAACTTCGACGATCACTCGGTGAGATTGGAACGATGAGTGTTCGAGAGCTGTCAGGATGTGTTAGACGACCGTGTTTGCCAGCGCGTCGGTACCTCCAGCCAAGCTTGACGAGACGCCTAATAACAGCGTTCCAATCTTTGTTTGAACTATATTTCTTCACTGTGCGCCTCCCAGTTCACCTGTATAGCGCGCGAGAAAGCTTGTTGAATTGAAAGCCATTTCCGAGAACGCGGCCCCGGTGCCAACGGATAAAATGGGCTGGCTGTATAGGTATCCTCCGGTTAATGACGGGTGATTTTGGAAGAAGCGTCCGAACGGGTCGATCATAAGGTAGGACTCACACATGTCCCGATTTTCCTCGACGCATTGGATCGATTGAAAAGCGCTATGCCTTTGAACAAACTTGGCAAACTCCTCTTCGCTGACCGCTAAAGAGGCGTCGACAATCGGGAGCATGCGCAGGATCTTCCAGCGCTGAGGGCGAATCCCTTCAATCAGATCGCTCAGATCCTCTCCGGCATTCAGGAGGTTCACGACAGTATTGAGTTTTACCGTGAGCAGCGGGTTTATCTGGCGGGCCAGATGTATGTTGGCTGCCAGCTCGTTAAGGTCGAGGAGTTTTCCGCCTCTGAGGTTGCGGCCGATCCCTCTGTTGGTGGTTGGGTTTGCTGAATCCAGGCTAATGCCCAGGCACGATAACTGTGGCGCTAGTTGCTTGATCACCTCTTGTGTCAGTCGCGATCCATTACTGATGAGGGAAACCTGAAATCCAACTTCCCGGGCGACCTGCACAATTTCTAACAAACGATCGCCAAGGATCGAAGGCTCTCCGCCGGCGAGATTTAGGCGAACCGCTTTCCAAGAGAGCTCTCTACGCAATGGATTACTAGTGTTTGTAGGTTGAAAGTACTGGAATAACTCGATTAGCAGATCACGGGTGCGGTTGCGATCATGAAATAACTCCCGCGGATCGGGATAGTCCTTCCACTTTGCATAGCAATATTGGCAGCTATAGTTGCAGGCTTCTGTGACGTGCCAATTTACGGTGAGCTCATCGACAGCAGAGATCTTAGCAGGCGGCGCCAACGCTGGATTTGGTGGATAAATGAGGGTGTTCTTATGCATGCGTATATTCCTTGACGGAATCCGTCGTGCGGACCGTGAAGTTTGTACATGGCGGACGCTGGGCGTCAGGGGAGGAGCATTAGGCTCCAGTACACCACTTGGATTTGGGTTCAGGGCTTACGAGTTATGATGGATTACGCAAGCGGTTGCGTCGGGTCTTGAGCGCTTCATCATGGTTTACGTCGAGATTGAGATCGAGCCGCTGGCTCATCAAGAGCCACCATTCAGCGGCAATCAGTCCACGTCTGAAATCTTGGGTGCTTCGGTTCTTTTTGGCTTCCCGGCGGACAGCCTGGTAACATTCTTTTGCAACTGCCCGGACACTATCATCAGGATCAAACTGTTTGGTGAAGTAGGCCGTTTTGTGGGCCTTCCCATTCGGATCAAGGCCGAGTTCCAGTAACGCCTTCAAATATCCTTGGCGCCAGATGGATGATTTTTCGGTCACTTGGCTGGCATCGTACCTGCCATCTTTAGGCTTTTCTCCTTTCCGGAGACGGAGGCGACTCAGGCAGAATTCAGCCAACTCGTGAGCAAAAGTCTCGTAGCAATCCATTTCGGCATGCTCGCTTTCTTCACGGCTCTGCGGAGGTCTCAAATACACGGTTGTAGAAAACCGAGCCCTGGCCACGTCCTTTAGTGGCAAGTGCCAGCCAATAGCTTTCTCGCCGTTCATCGGGTTGAAGGGAGAAATCGATTCGTCAGAAAGGGGAATGTTTGACGAGCGCATCAGCATGAGGCGATGCCGCAGTGCTCTTGATGGTTTGAAAAAGGACAGTTTGCCCAATAACTCCTCAAGCTGCTTGTGATGGTATGACTGTGCACCACTGGACAGTTCGCCGCGAAGCAACCCGATGCTCTTATCGATGTAGGGGACCGCTAACTCATTATCCACTCTATCAACGGCAGCAATAGTCCACTGAGGGGTCAGAGCAACCGGAAACTCGGGGTCTTGTATCAGGCTCTCGAACAGACCGTCCCACCACGCCCGGTATTCACGGGCAGCGGCTTCATGGGGTAAGCGGCGTAAGGTGCCGGAAAGGACTGTCAGTTTAGCCTCGATATCTAGGCTGCTGAGTTCTTCTTCGAGTTTAGCTTTCCAGACGGCCGAATATTCCGAAGCCCACCACTTCCTGCTTTCATCACCATAGAACTCCCTACTGAGGAGCGTCTTTTCGGATTGCCGCAGCACTAACGCAACATCTTTGCGGATTGACCACTGAATCCAGGCCGCAACCTGGTAGTCAGCGAGCTGGGAGCAGATAAGTTTCAGGTGTTCGTTTTCAGTGGCGTCACGTTCCTCTGGGGACTGTGACAGGATTTCAGGATAGCGAAAACTGTTAAGCTTAAAGCAGTCATTCAGTTGTGAAGCCCACTGTTCAACTTGATGGTCAGCAGCAGACGTCAAATCCATGTGGAGGCAGAATGTCTCCTGAAGTTTTGATTTGGTCTTTACAAACCATTGATAGGCGGCGTCCGACGGCTCGCGAAGAGAAGCATTCGATGACCCTATCGAATCTTCGATTCTAAAGCGATTTGACCACTCGATATCCAGCTTTTGGAACACTCCCTCGTAGACACCGCTCAGTCTCCCGGCTGCGGCATCGAACGCGATCCACGCTGTAAGGAATCTGATCCTCTGCAGGAACTCGTGTGAACCGCGAGTCGGCGGGCCGGCATGAAACTGTAACGAGGCGACAGAAATCAGATTCCTCATCTGGGGTTCGCACGTGCCGGTCAGTTCATTCTGGTTGCCATCGTCATGCTGGGACATGGTATTGAAGAATCCCCAGAGCATGTCGTTTCTTGCTACTTCTCCTTCAGCAATGAGCGCAGGGTCGTCGAAAAGTGAACGGGAGAAACAGAATTCTTCGCCGTAAAATGCTGTTACAAACCAGTCGTACGATCGTGTTAAGGACACGGTTGTGCTCAAATTTCTGAGAGCGTTAAAAAATGTGTAGGGCGAGTCTGAAAAGTATGTCTGAGCAACATCTCGGGCAAACACGAACACTTCTGAACCTTGATCGGCGACTCCAGTGTGCAGGGAAACGCTGGGGTGCCTCATCAGCAATTCCATGCTCAGCTTTCTTGTCAGGTGACCGGAAGCAAGCATTGCTGCGCACTTGTTCGGGTCTGAAGTTTCCTGTTTAGCGGAAGTCAGAGCATTCTCCAGATCAGTCTCAGATCCAAATATGCGCTTCCAGTTCTCAGAAAAATGTTTGGTGAGTAGTGACCTGAGATGACCGCAGATTTCAGACTCATCGAGTGCCTGAATGAAGCGTTCAGTCGGGTCAGGTTTTTCATCAAGGGAGCGATTGCCATAAGGCGCATCAATCCTGCACATGGTTGTTCCTCTCAATAGGACTTAGTTTCAAAATGGGGCACGTACCAGACAAAAGACTGGTTTGAATCTGCAGCTGAAACCTCCCGTACAGTAGAGGGGAGCGGAAAAGTGAGCATCAAGCTCGGTAGCCGACCGCAGATAAACGTGGGATGGATGTTAGAGCGGTTTTCTGTACGAGTCAAATACAGCTGCCAAAAAATTCCAGACAGCCCCATAGTCTTAAATGGCATCCAATCGTTTTAATGATTCAGCGGTAAAGCCATGTAGCGAAGGGCTCTTGGGTTCGACTTGCATCCCGCGCTGAGCTGAATATGCACTGACTAACTATCCGAAACTTCCGGATAGTTGACTCTTTCTCCACTTTACCCTCTTCAAACACTGCCCCAACGTGATCATTGACAAGCCCCGGTGCAAGCGGAAAGATCCATTCGCTTGCACCGAGAGAAGCGTTAGCGGAATGTTAATGCAAAGTTTTGTCAGCCGGCAAAGGTTCACTTTGTCTATCCAGCAATTCGCGCATAGCGATAACGAAGAAGATTGGGTCCATCATTGGCAAATGATCATCGACCCCTGTGACCCCCTCAAGAACGGCCCACTTTGCGACTTCGTACATAAGCTGTTCACGGCGTGCCACCACCTCATCATGCTTCTTCTCGGTTTCTGCCAGAGTCTTCTTAGCTTCTTCCAGAGCCTCATCAAGCCATTCGATTCTCAGCCAGGATGATTCGATTATGGAATGTAGTGAACTGATTTCTTCAAGTTTGTCTTTCGGATTCATGGTTTACCTCGTATATAAGTTTGAGAACACAACCAGAATAACGAGAATTTTGATGCGTGAGGCTCGTCTAATTTCGCTAAAAATCCATTTACTCACGTTTTCCAAAAAACTTTCATCGCTGCAAACTATTCCGCACCGGGTAGAAACCAGACTTGATTCAGTCAGCAAAACTGAACGGGCACAAACCGTATCCCTGCCTGCGAGATATACTGACTCGCCTGTCGACTCACAAGAACAATGCCATCGACGAGCCATTGTTCCACAAGTGGATGCTAGCTGTTGCTGCCAAGGTGTGATGGCTGATCGCTTTCTGAGCTGTCACGGAATTCGCAGTGTTCGCGGTTTTTTCAGACTTCATTGGTGCCCGAGAAGATATTTATAGAGGAGTGTAATCTCAAGTTTCGAGCGAATCATTATCCGGCCTACATCCTCAAAAACCGGTTCGGACGGTCTGCGAGTGGTGGGTCAGTATTGCTCCGGCGGTAACAGTGGCGCAATGTGCTGGAGATGCAAGCGCGGCCATCAGGTTATCAGGTACGCAATGTAGTCGGTCGTGCCTGTAATCCACGATTTGCAGTGTCACGCCAGAAACCTTGGGACAGACGCATCACCTTGCAAGAAGCCTACTGGAAACTAAAGTGGGTGTTGACAGGTGGAGGCGAAAAATTTGGATTACTTACCCGTCGGTTGTGAAAGATACAGACGAATACATCCGGTCGCAGGTGCTCATTGAGCTCGGTGGTCGAAACGTTATCGATCCCAAGAACTTTCTCGTTTACGTCGGTGAAAAATAACCTGGCTAATGCCGCTTGCTGCGAAGAAGCCGATGCACATCCTGATGATCTGGGCTTGGGTCAGGGCTAAGATTCGGCTTTGTAAACCCGGCACAACTTAGCGCGGAGCTTTGTTACGAGAAGTCGCCTTGGTCTAGTTTTTTAATCAGGGCCTGCAGTTGAAGTGTTTTTGTTTTATCGGAAAAACAGTCGACAGGCCTCAGTCCATTTAGGGCCCGGAGAGGCTCTAACAACCACAATAGCGCAGTCTCTACATTCCCGTCATATACATCGATCACATCGCAAACAGTCTTTTTCACTGAGGTATGTGAATTTGCTCGTGATTCTTTTTCCATAATATTGGTTCCAATCTGAGTTGAGGGTTTGCTCCCATTTCGAATTAAGATTTTACCCCGTTTTTTAACTATTGGCTTGCTAGTGTCAACGCCAGTTTAAAAGTGACCTATTTATCGGCCACATGGTTATCCCCCCCACTTTTAGAAGGGGGGTTACCAATGGTCCGGAATACATCAGTTCCACCTTGGCGGTCTGGGCGCAAAAACACGGCATTACACTGGTTTTTATCCAGCCCGGCAATCCACAGCAGAATGCGTATATCGAACGTTACAATCGCACTGTTCGTTATGACTGGCTGGTCCAATACCTCTTCCATTCCATTGCGGAGGTTCAAGAATATGCAACGCAGTGGCTATGGATCTACTATAACGAACGACCCAATATGGCGCTTGGGGGCATTACCCCACAACAGAAATTGGCAATGGTGGCCTGAACTCTACTTTTGAAGCCTTCTAAAAATGGGGGGATTACCTGTCAATCTAAGTCATTCACTCGATCTATGAGTTGACATAGATCTGAATCCGTGACTTCGTACCGCCCAAGTAGCCCTGCAAGCCTTTAATGGCAACGTTTTCAGAGGTGTAATCACACTTCAACTCTATTCACCCACGGCGAGTCGCGCACGCCTGGTCGGCAAGGACCACCCGTTCAAGAAAGAACGGGACGAAGAGGCGCTGCGTGCACTCTTTCCGTCGAACTATTAATCAATCGTCCGGTAACTCCGGACGAGACCACTCCACCCAAAAAAAGTAGCGCGTGCGGTTACTGCGCAACACCGTTACTAACGTTTTGCTTGCGGTTGGCGCGCTGGCTGTTGCACCAACGTATTTGACGGTGCTTTTGGCGATGGCCAGTATTTTCGTGATTCACGCAGTTACCGATATGAGGTGGCGACGCGCTTTGATGGAGCGAGTGGATTAGTCCACCGACAAACCGCCATAACTCACGAAGCCGGCCGGTTTTTTAACTAACCATCCTATAGCAGTCTGTTCCAAGTTGACCCCCTAGACCGGACAAGATAGCTGACACCTGCCGGAGGCTGGGACTTTGAAAGGTCTGCGCGGTGACTACGAGAAGATGGTCGGGGCAGGGATGATGTATTCGGCGCCCCCAAGCTTTGATGAGATTGTGGAGTTTATCCGGAGCCTCGAATCTCGTGTTAACCACACACGATAACTGTGGGGCTGGGTTGCTCAATCCACACTGATGATTACATTGGTCCCAAGCAGGTCTTATTTTGCGCCAACCTGAGTGACGGTGCCTCATTCAATACTACGATGACTCCGAGGTCGGTAACACCCAGATCGGTCATCGTTTTCAGCCCACCACTTGCTATTATGCGATGCTTCTTCAGCAGCAGGTCAAGGTTTTACCGCCAATGGATCTGCAATTTATCGAGCTCTGCCGACCCAATTGAGTAAAGATCAGACATGCGAATGCCTCATGGTGTTGTCTGACTTTCAAATCTGCCAACGTGCGCCAGCACATCTGTCTCTATGGAATTACTCCGTGCTCTAACTGGCCAACCAGCGTTCTGATCCTCTGGAGGCCCGGCTTTGTTCCCATGAGCGAGATCGGCGTGTGGTTGCCCAAGCCGCGAACTGATGATGATAGCCACCGATCTGCGGCAACCTTGTCGCCTTCAAACAGCGCAAGGACCTCTCGACAAGTAAGTTCTCTGAGTTCAACTACCGTTTGCTTTTCCGTCATATCTGATGCTCCAGTGATGATTACCAATCTAGTCTTTCATAAGTCGGTGGTGCTGCAAGCAAAAAAATTGCTCATCCGGCTCTTATCGCAGGAAACGCTAAATTAGACCCAACAAAAAGTCCTCGCCATCATTGAAAATAGCCTCACATCTATTTCGGGAGACACGCCCCAGCGAGATTGAGGAGAGACAATTTATGAACGACAAAGAAAAGATTCACAATCTCGAAAAAGCCATTACCGAGCTTTTGGTCCGGAAAGAGCTTGATGAGTTCCGTTGGATAACTGGCGAGGAGCGGACCAAAGAGGACAATTTTAGCACTTGTTTGATAGTCGATGGCGATGCACACGGCTATTTTTGGGAGCATGGTGGGATGGACGGGATGAGCCAGGTAAGTGCACAATACGGCCACTTCATAGCGCCTATTAATGATATTGATATCGGTTTCTACGCCATAGCGGAGTGGCCTGCCCGCTCCTAACGACACCAACTGCGGTGTGCCCGAGGTAGCAGTATCCGTTTACAATCTCCACCTCTGCGCCAAGAACAGCCGGGATCACGCTGTTACCGCTCATTTAGCCTTGGCAGTTGGCGACATTTCCAATGATTGCCTATTGACGCTGGCGTCATCGGTAGAGGGCTACCTCACATTCGACAATTGTCGAAAGCTTGTGATTTCTAGGTCGGTAAGCGCTTTTCGGATGTTAGATGGTTTGATGGAGGTTTCCCCGGAGACAAACCGACAGCTTAGAGAAGAGATAGAGTCCGCTGTTGAACACTTCCCAAACGATTTGGAAGACAAGCTCACTAAATATGGATCAAAATTCATACAGAAGCATTTTGGCGACAACGCCGATGTGCCCTGGGCAGGCCCGTTTTGGAGTCCTGGTTAAGGATCTTGGATTTCGGATCTTCCACGGCGAATGCGAAGTTGCCATGTGTATAGCGCACCTGGGCAGTCCGGTTATAAAGTCCTCCATTGCCCGCAACGCCGTCCATTTCGAGAACAGAGGTGTTACCTACAAAACTGTTGTAGTTGGACCAGGTCCGCCCCATCAACCAATTGCCATATTGTCCATAAGCATGACGCAGGCGACCGCTGCTACCACCCCTGAAATCGCCTTCCACGTTAACTATGACGCCATTGTCCATGCTGGTACGAATACCCAAGCGGGACTGCACGGTGTCGGCGCCGAAGTAACCGGAAGCTTCAGTGCTTTGTGCATCGCCGGTATTGACCTGGCTAAAGTCTCCGGAACGAGTGCCAGTGCTTTTGCTGATGTCTTCGTTGATATCGTAAGAGGCATTCAAACGGGCGTAGCCGTAGATATCAACCTTGGCATCGTCAGTTTTTATTTCGAATGCGTTGACGGGGTACTTCTTCACAAGCAAGATTTCCACGTTCGATAAGCATTTTCTTGCTGGTCAGATTTATTGCTCCTAAGTGATTCTCGAATCGATCCTTTCATATTTTTCCAAGCTGCAAATGAAAAAATGGGTTCATCTGCGAGTTAATGCGAAAATCACGCAATTAGACGCGACACAAACTTGTTGCGGACTGTGACAATAGTCTCAATGTTTTTACGGAGACTATATAAATGAGTAATCGATTTCAAAGCAAAGAGATCAAAGTTAATCAACTAATGCTCTCTCCGCAGCTGACTGCCGAGTATCGGCTTATGCTGCTGGGATTTGTTTATTATGCAAAACTTCTCTCGGAGTTGCCTGAGAAATTTCTCGTTGATTACATGATAGCGCACCCACCTTTTGGTGTGATGGCTAAGGATGGCCAGTTTCACGTCACCAGCAATGTCCGCACATTGGCAGTCAAGCCACATGTTCCACCCGATACAAAAATTTTGGTTATCGTTGACCTAAGCACCCATGAATCTGATTTGAACTTCGTGGCAGCGCAGAGAGAGTTGCTCAACTGCATGGTGCCTGCCATGAAAGGTAAGTTTTATTGCAAAGCCTTAGCAGCATTTTGGAACATTATTTTGAAGGTGGGAATGGAGAAAGCGCCAATGGTCCCGTCGAAAACGGCCTTGGCGAAACTTGCGGGTTTGAGGCGGCAGATGCTGTCGGTGAAAGAATTGGAAATGCCGGCACCTGAGTTTATGCGTTCTAAAGGAGCACTAAAATGATTGACCAAAATGTGTCTGAAATTCTCAGAAATCTGATTGATCCACCACCTGGCATGCGAGGAATTGCGGGCGTTGCAGGGGTCCTCTGTGAAGTTTTTAAATGTGGGCGGCTGATCAAAGTCCAAGTAGATGAAATCAATAAAAAGCCTCAGTTTTTAGGGCTAGTTCCACAGTTAATAGAGCTCTGTTCTAAGATCGCGGATCAATCCGAAGATTCCGGTGACTGGATCGAGCAGCCTAGCGCTCAAATCCAATTCAAAACGGATCACCCAATTTACGCAGCACTTTACAAGTTGTTAGAAAACCCGAAAACAATGTCTCGTGGTCGACTGCAGTTGTTGGCACATGCTCTGGTTGCAACTGATATAGGGGTTCTTAAAGGAACTGATTATTACGAGATGCCCGAGGCTAATGTGCAGGCTGGGTTTCGTGAGCTCCGGAGGCTCGGCTGCGAGCTGTTGGATTCGGTGACGTTTGAAGGGCCTGGTCGCGATGGCTGCTATCAAGCGTTAAAGAAAGTTGAGCAGACTGAAGGCACGGGATTTAATCCAAAAGACCTGGACAGGCTTGGTCACATTCGGCGACTCATCGGCCTGTCAATCGGGGAAGAAACACCTCGCGAAACGACCACTCGAAAAGATAAGGGAAGTGACTCTGATAAAGGTACTGAGCAGGTCGTCAGAGAAAAGATATCGCCAGACCAACTCGGTAATACCGGCGGAGAAGAGTTTTCTTTAATCGACATGCACACGGCTCAGCGTGTGGAATTAGCCGCGGGTCGTCTGGATGGTCTGCCGGATAATGACATCGCTGTTGCGGTTAAAGGTGTTGTTTCTTCGGAACGTGTAAATCCAAAGCGTGGAGGCTCGCTCACGAGTTTTTCTTTTAAGAAACATTGCATTGCTGATCAGTTACGTCTTGGTGCACAAGCATTGCCCACCCGTTGGGATCGACTGACAGAGTATGAAGTTCACTCCATTTTATCGTTGTTGTCGTGGAATGACGCGGGTAAAAATCCGGGTGCACTGGCGGTAGGGTTGGTTTTGTTGACAGGACGTGCATTATCAGTCGCCTTGAATGCGCGCCTGTATGGCTCTACCTCAGACGTTCCAGAAAGTGTTTCTGATGAGTCGATAGCAATTTGCCTAGAAGGGCACTTTATTCAGGTCCAAGTGCCCACGCCGAAGCATTCGCGAGCTTTACAGGCAGACTGGGAGTCAAACCTCCACCAGAGTCATAGCCAGCTGCGTCTTCCGATCGTGACCCTGCTATGGAATTTAATTGCTCAGTTTATTGGAGTAGAAGATTCAAATTGGCGCGGGTACCTGTTCTCACGACCAGACCATGCAGATGTTAAAGCTAGCGTCGAGCAAATTATCTCTGATGTTAGGTCTGAAACAGGTGCCAGAATAACCCTGACGCGACTGCAACGCTGTATTTACAACGAGATTGCTGATGTGCAGGGTGATGTCGCAGAGGCTGTGTTCATCACCGGAAACCAGCCGTCGACCGGAAACCATGTGGGCACCCATTATTATTGTGTATCGGAATTCGACCTTCAGGCCCGTTACGTCGAGACCTTGAGGGGTATGGTGATGCAAGCGCGGGGAGAGCTAATGCGGCCGGTCGCCTTGTGCTCTGAGCGGTCCTTTTTTATTGGCAGCCCGCTTTGCCTTAGGCCTGAGCGCTTGTCAGTACTGATTTCGGCTCTCAGGAGGCGGCTTAATGCAGATTTACAGTGTCCAGTCACAGCTGAAACACTCGTAAATATCCATAATAGTTACACGACTTACGTTCTGGTTTTATTGGCGTTTGCGACTGGCTACCGCAGTGTTCGAGCGCCATTGTCCCGTATTACCGATTACGATCAGTCGTCCGGAATGCTCGTGGTTGCAGACAAAACAGGTAGCACTTTCAGTCATTCTCGGCTTGTTCCTGTGCCAGAACTTCTATGTGTTCAGTTAGACCTCTACCGACAGCATCGCGCCCATGTGGTCGAGAATATGTGGGCGCTGCTAGGCATTAAAGATCCAGGTCATCTGATTTTTTTCCTATCTAAGGCTTCCGGTAAAACCAAAAAGTCCGAGAAGCTTGTGAGGGTTCGGCCGGTAACTCCCACCACAATGGCTAAAAACCTGATAGATATTTCAAATCTGCCGCTGAATTTGAACAGACACTACCTGCGCAGTGAGTTACGCCATCGTGGTGTCCATGCAGAGCTCGTGGATGCATGGATGGGACATTGGTTCGATGGGCAGGAGCCGATGGGGCGGTATTCAACGCTGAATCCCACCGATTATATGTCGGGTATTGCACCCACCCTCAACCGAATGCTCGACGACATGGGCTGGACTGCGGAGGTGGGGTTGTCATGAGTAAGTTCCTCCCGGTCGAAAATCGTCCCCACGGAGATGAGATTCGCGCTGAAAATCGCTGGCGAATTGTTGAACGAGAATGTCTGGCAGTAGACCAATATCTGGAGGAGCATTGTCAGGAAATCCTTCAGGGCTATTGTGAAAGTCCGATTTCCGAGCAGCGAGTTGACGACATTTTCGCTGCAGTGAAAAAGGACTCGTTGGGCCATGCGTACAGAATTCGGCACAATTATCTCGCCACCAGGTTGCAGAAAATTGCGCGCGAGCACGATCTTGATCTGCCGAACCAATCAAGGATGCTGGTTCTGCACGGCGAGTCAGCTCCGGTGACCCCTACGGGATTTTCCAACCTCTCAGTTGCACAGGGTTGGATGGAGGGTTTCTGGGCTGACATTGATACTCCCAGGGAGCGTCACGGTGCTGACGAACGTAAGCTTGACGCGGGTCGGCTGGTTTTTGCGCTCGTCGTTTTCGGGGGAGTTCACAGCAAGAAAAAATTGCAGTGGCTGATCGCGGCTATACCAAGGGGCGTTTGGCACCACGATGGACTCACGTGGATGGACGTTGAAACCAGCAGGGGGTTGTGGCGTTGGTTCCCTGATCCGGTATCGCTGCTGCTGCTGCAGCGTTGGTACAAAATTCACGGCGCTGGCCAGTGGCCGACTGGAACGAATACTGACGCAGCGCAGCTCTCTTTCTCGTTCCTGAAGTTTTTGCAAGTTTTGCCCGATGATTTCGCCTCACCTAATCACGTTTTGCGGCTCATGACTGAAACATCGTCGACACAAGACGCGACATGGATTGAGGGAGCACTGCACCATATCCAGCGTATCCCCGGTGCGACTGTCTCGCTGCCAGCCAATGCATGGGCAAGACTTTTAACGAAGAAAATACCACGTGCGGTTTCACCGACAGCTGTTCATCCCGAGCATAACGTGATGCTTGAACTGCGTCCACTTACCGGAAATTGTGACTCGGATGTCCTTGCCGGGGTGCGCTTAATCCAACGGGCTCTGAGGCTCGCCACAAAGCGAAGCAAAGCTGGCGAACGTGACAAAACCTATCAATCATTAACTGCGATAGCCGCCGATGATTCCTGGGCACCCATTGTTCGTGTGTTGAGCAGTTGGTGTGGTTACATGCGACGGTATGGAGGTCGTCAAGGGTCACTGGCGATCAGTAGCATTCAGAAATACCTGAGTACCATCGCCAATCCGCTGTCTACTCTGCTATCCAGGACGAAAGACCTGAATGAACTGGCAGAGGACGAATGGGAGTTCGTGTACGACCAACTGCTGGCCAGCGCGCCATCTGGAAAGCGGCGTTCAGACCGCGCAATCTTTGCCGGTTGGTTTCATGTGTTTATGGTTGAGCAGTTCGGCATGCCGGAGGTTGAGATTGAAGGCGCTACCGTAAATGGAAAAGTGGATGCGGACTTGTTGACACCGGCTGAATATGTACGTGCCCAGAATATACTCTCGTATTCGACTGTCGGTACGCGTTTAATAACTATACAAAAACTGGTATTAATCCTGGGGTTTCGGTGTGGGTTTCGGCGATCCGAAATTCAAAAGATCCTTCTACAGGATGTGCAAGGGTTGGTCGAGCCTCAACTCGCGCGCCCGGAGTTATTTACCCGTGGCAATGGGCATGGAGGTCAGAAAAGCTCAAGTGGCACAAGGCGGCTACCGCTATGGGCGCTGCTCACAGACGATGAGTTAGAACAGTTGAGAGTTTGGTATCGCTACCGACTTATTGAGCCGAATACGACACAAAAAGACTTGTTGTTTTGTGCTCCACAACGAGGCAACCAACTGATCCCACAACGAGAACTGTTTGTGCCCATTCAAGAGTCGATGCGATTGGCCTCGGGTACCGCCAGCTTGAGATTTCATCATCTTCGCCATTCTTGTATCACACTAATTGGTCTGCGGTTGTTCGAACGTCGTCCCGGTGAATTGGTGCAAGACGATTGGGCCAGAGATGATGCAGGGGAAATGGTCATGCCTCATTGGGGGCGTGATATTTTTGCGATTGCCAATCGGTCAACGGCGTGGGCGCCAACCCGTAAAAAGTTGTGGTTTCTGAGCCTGTTAGCTGGCCACGCCTCGCCGGCTCAGACACTGTTGAGCTATACACATGTCATGGACTATATCAATGGGATGCGGCAAGCCGAGCGTCGGACTCCCTCCCTCTCAACCCGTAATCAGGCAAATTTTCTGGCATGCTCGGAGGGATCCATGGTTATTTTTCGGGGCCGACACAAACTAAAGAGACCAACAACGGCACGAGATCTTGCAAGCGCGGCACAAAAATCTTGGCCAAGGACGATACGTAAGACAGCAGGAAAGGAGCTGATTATGTTCGAAACACCTAAGCGACATGTACTGGTAGAAGCGTTGGAGCCCTTGCCATATACGGCATTCATGATTTACGACGCACTACTCAGAGTCAATCGATTGTGTGCAGACGGATATTTACAGGCTAATGCTATTGAGAAGACGGCGAAACAGCTGGATCTAACAGAAAGTACTGTTGAGCGTTGGTTGGCGAAGGGTGCGCAGGCAGTGCAACAGCACACTCAGGATGGCAGTAAACGAAGCGGTTTCGCACTGCATTCAGACAAAACGTCGGAAACCTTAGCTTACAAGGATAGCGTTGGCGGAGTCCTAATGCCGGAACGCCCACTATACTCAGCGCCCCCGCGGTCTAAGGTAGCTCACGGTTTCGCTGAAGACATTTTTGGACGAATACAGCGCTGGCTAAGAGTAGAGCCAGCGGTAGCGAACCATGTTTTAAATACAGTGGCTGATGCCGTCCAGCATGGCCATACGCAACTATCTTTTACACGCGACGAGGATAAACGAGTGTATCTGGCTTTTCTCGAAAAGGCAGGGTTACAACAATTAGTCAAAATTCGCGTTAAAGTGCCAGAAAACGGCCCGTTAGCTCGGGAGGTCAAAAAACACTGGGCGGATGTGTTTCAGCTGCCCCAGTCGCGGGTGGTAATCATGTCACAGAAATCGAAGGGTCATCAGCGCTTCCCGCTTGGGACTGCGCAGATCGAGGTCAGACCTGAGCCCACTTTGGGAAAAGGTGGTGCCCAGAATACAATGAGCAGCTTGCGGTTCGCCATTTTTACTCTGATGTTGATTGTCGAGGAAGAGGGTTCTGTGGGGGCGTAGGGTAAAGCTAATGAGATGAGCGGCCATCCTTGGCCTACGCAATATTATTGCTGAGTAGACGTGCCAGGCTCGTAATCCCACTTATTGTCACGATTGGTTGGTGGGTGCCCTAGAAACGGTTCGTACGGTGTTGTGAGAAGCTCACTTTGCGCAGCTGCGAGTCGGTCAGCCGTTAGAACGGCCAGAGCCAGTGGGTGCGTTTGGAGGAGAGCATGCTTTCGGTACATGCACGTAATGATGTGCTGGATCATGCGCGCCTCTGCTGGGGCGGTGCGCCCCAGCCACTGTAGATCATCGGAGATCAGCCCCAGCGTACCAACAATATTTTTCAGACTTTGCGTAGGTGTGGGTTCTGGCACTAGGATTTGTCCAACGCCATTAAGCAACCCCGCAACCGCTGCCAGCCAACGCTCGCCTTCTGAAAAATCAGCGCATGAGGAGAGCGTGCGCTTTGCAACATTCAGGCTGTGAGTCGCTAAACCACCAGAATTCCCGTGGTGAGCAATATCGAGTGCTGACGCGTTAGTAAACGGGATGCCGATGGATGGTCGACCAATGACACGGCGTACCAGTTCCGCGAGTGCTGGAATCGGGCATGTAGCAATAAACCACTCAATCTCAGCCGCTACGTTTGGATTATAGAGTTGGGAGTAAGGCAGATGCAGCAGCGAGTCCGGCGTTTCTAACAGGATCACCGTGTCAGAACGAGACACCGCATGCTCAGGTTTTCCGCTCCACAGCATGAGCTGAACGGCCGAATCCGGAATGGCGGTCAGTTGCAGGTCAGGATGAGGCTGCGACATCACGACCCGGTAGCGTTCAAACGAATTTTCGATAGTCAGCTCAAGGACGGGCAAGTCAGGCCCGTTAGGGATCTCCTCGAAGGACGTAATTGTTCCGATGAAAATCTCAGGGTCGTTGTGCCAACCCGTATTTACAATGAGGCTGCTCATGCCGTTACCTCCTGCACTGAAATCAAAGTGCGCTCCAAGCTTCCAAGCAGGATCGGGAGTGGGTCATTCAAATGGTCCTCGTCCATCTCGGAAAGTTCTTTCTCAACCCAAGAAGTAAGGGCTGAGAGATTAGAGCTCTCGTCACCTGCGCCGAAAATACAAACCAGAGCAGTCCCCTCTGGAATTTGCATTGAGAAAGCAAGTGCGCTCGCTAGGCGATTGGCAAACGATTTACGACTGATAAACGGAGAGTGAGAAAAGTTCATTTTTCGAGTTCCTTCTGTGGCTCAACCTTGGAGTCAAATTCATTGATAAGTAGGCGCTCGAAAGCCGAGCCGTCCTGTCGAGTGAGGTTTGGTACATAGCGGCTGTAAACGCGGAACAACATTTCGGTGGTTGTGTGCCCCATCTGCCGCGCGATCCATTCAGGGTTTTCGCCAGACGCTAACCAGAGAGTCGCTGCGGTATGGCGCGTTTGATATGGCCTGCGTTTGCGCAAACCGAGGTGGCGAAGCAAGGGATACCACACGCGCTTCGTCAGATTGCTGTGGCAAAGTGGGCCGCCAGTTCGGGAGCAGAAAACGAAGTCCTTACCACCTGTCGATTTCCGTTGATCCAGTAGGGCATCCATCACCAACTGGGACATGTCGATAGTGCGAAATGAGCCGTCATTTTTTGTGTATTCCAAGCGGCCTTCGACCAATGCTTGTCTAACCAGAATCTGTTGGCGTTTAAAATCCACATGCTCCCATTGAAGGCCGTCGACTTCTCCTGTTCTCAAACCTGTGAAAAATCTCACGGTGTAATAATTTCGAAAATCAGGCCGAACGGTGTTAATAACTTGCTTTACCTCATCAATGCTGAATGGCTCAACATCCGTGCGGGGAACCCGTAGGGATTTAATCCCGTGGTAGGGTGAGATAAACTCAAATCGGTTGGCCGCTTCGCTAAGGATCATGCGCAAAGGCGTCATGATTTTGTTGATTCGACTGGCGGAAAGACTTTTCTTACTCCGGGTTTTGACTTTGGCGAGTGAGGCCCGGAATTCGAGAATGTCTTTTTTGGTGATGTGGCCGACCTCTTTTTTTCCGAAAAAGGGATTGAGGTAGTTTTTCAGTGTGCCTTCGACTGTCGAGACATGAGACTGACGCCACTGTATTTTCATTTCCCCCACCCAGTCCTGTGAGAACGTCTCAAAGACAGGCGTGTCGTGAGCCTCCAGAGCCTTCTGGATCTGCGCCTGTTTTGTAAACTGCTGCGCCAATGGGCTATTGGGGAAATACTTGTGATACTCAAACGATCCCAGAGTGATTTCTGCTTCAAGCCTTTTGAGTATTGCTTCCAACTTTTTCCGGTTGGCAGACGTGTTGTCTAGAGTGGTTTGTTCCCGACAACGATTTCCGGTATACCGGAAATCAAAGAATAGCTTGCCCGTTTCCGGGCGCTCCACGATCCTACCCACGGCAAACACCTCCCCCAGCCATTGGTACGGTAAACGCGTGATTGGCTGAATGCCCAAGCATGTCTTGCTCAATCACATCCCAGATGTAGAGAATTTTTCGGCCGCCAAATGGACGGATGTAGTGAATACCTTCGAGTAAAACCGAGTCCTTAAGACGTTCACGAATGGTTCGGGCGTCATATTTGATGCGCTCGGCGAGTTCTTGAGTGGTTAGATATATCTGTGACATAGGACTGCTCCTTTGTTATCGTCAGGTGCTGGAGGGCAAATCGTATCCGATAAGGTCATAATGTCCTCCTGAAGACCATTATGCACCCTTAAAGACCTTTAGCAAGTCTTTTTGATCTCCTATAGATTAAATAGCTCTTTGGTGGGCCAAATGATTAAGTGCCATCTGTCCAAATTGATGGGCGAAAAGAAAGTGAAGATTGTTGATGTGGCGAGGGAAACTGGCGTGAACCGCGGTACGATTACTCGGCTGTATCACGAAACGGCCAGTAGGGTAGAGCTCGAAGTCATTGAGGCTCTGTGCCGTTATCTCGAATGTGAAGTCGGTGACTTGTTTGAGTTAGTGGATTCTGAATAGATACAACGTTCTGGTATGGAGTAGTACAGGTCATGGCGATCCCTGATTTTCAAACATTAATGCGGCCAGTTCTCCAAGCGGTTGGTGATGGTGAGTCCAGGTCTTTGGCTGACGTGCGGGAGATCGTGAAAAATGCGTCTGGCCTGACAGATGAAGAAAGAAGGGAGCGACTGCCGTCAGGCACTCAAACGGTAATCAATAATAGGATTGGCTGGGCGAGGACGTACCTTAATAAAGCTGGGCTTCTTACTATTCCGCAACGGGGTATGGTGCAAATTACTGAGCGTGGGCTGGATATTTTGGAAAACGGCCCTGAACGCATCAGTGTTGCTTGGCTGAAACAATTCCCAGAGTTTAAAGAGTTCCACACTCCGAAGAGCTGCGTTGATGTTGGCGCTATTAAACAGCCCGAAATTACCGAGGTAAGCAACGAAACACCCGATGAGCAGTTGGCCGCCGCGCACATGTCTCTTATGGAAAGCCTTGCCGATGAAGTTCTGGAGACAGTGCGGAGTGCCTCCCCATCGTTCTTTGAGAAGTTAGTCGTCGATCTGATGATATCCATGGGTTACGGCGGTTCCAGAAAAGAAGCCGGCCAGGCTACCCAAACCACCAACGACGATGGTATCGACGGCATCATCAAGGAGGATAAGCTTGGTCTTGACACCATATACCTGCAAGCCAAGCGTTGGGCCAACACCGTACACCGTCCTGAAATAGACAAATTTATTGGCGCATTGACCCGGCAGCGAGCACGAAAAGGTGTGTTTCTCACCACGTCTGACTTTTCTGTAGGAGCGAGAGAGGCTGCAGCAGGGTTGGACATGAAGGTTGTGTTGCTTGATGGCCGCGAGCTGGCTCAGCTGATGATCGAGAATAACCTCGGGGTAAACGTGAAAGAGGTGTTTGAAGTGAAACAGGTTGATACCGATTATTTTATTGAGGATTGACCATGAACGTACCGCTATTTTTCTGACAGGCGCGGGATTGGGAGCAGGAAATATTTACAAATTAGAGATTGGCGCATCCTTGCTATGCTGTGGTGGAAGATGACATTTTGGTGGCAACCTAACTATATAATCTAAGCAGTGGCAGGGGCATTATGAAGCGGCGGCCTTATCTCACATTAGATATCTCCCGATTGAGTAAGCTTGTTAACGCTAAGACGCAGGACAAAGTCCTGCTTGAAGCCGTCCTCTTCGAGTTGCAATTTCGAAAAACTGGCGCAGCCAAACAACTTAAACGCCGGGTTGAGCAGCTCATGGGTTCGTCTGATCACGGTTCAAAAGTCACTGAGGGCGTGCCTCCTCCACGAGCTGTTTTGACCAAAAACCATGAGTCTATAGTCAAAAAATCGGGAAAAATAATGGAATTGAGCGAATCCATGACGAAAGAGCAAGACCATCAAACAGTGGAAAACTACCTTAACTCGGCAGACCCTTTCGTGCTTGAGTCGTTAGAACTCATGCGTAAAAAACTTCTGGATCTTACAGCTCGAAACAGGTTGTTGAATTTTCCTATCCAGCAGAAGGGCGCAGCGCTGCGGATTATTGATGAAGTTCCCAATCAGCTATGCGACGAACTTCTTGCCGACCGCGAGCTCAAATTTAAGCCCGTCCCGCCTCCCACCCGGGAACAATTGATCAAGTATGGCTACCTTGAAGTCGACGAGGATAGTGGTGAGGAGCGGCAGTCAAAGCCCAGTCCTGATGCGAGGGAGTGGGCTAAGGTTCTCTGCTTTGATGTTAGCTATGATCTGCCGCGTGAAGAGGATGCGCCGGGTGATGAGAAGCACCACGATGATTCGATCCAGGTTTTGCTTTATCCGCCAGAAATGGAATCCAGACTGCGTGCGATTAAGAGTAAAGCACAGACCGCGATAGAGGAAATGGGCGCCAGTATTCTCTACTTATCACTCGGTTTTTTGGAGTGGACAGAGAACGATGATGCCTCAAAAACCAGGCTTGCGCCGCTGTTTACGATTCCGGTGCATTTAAGTCGTGGGAAGCTGGATCACAATAGCGGAACCTATCAGTACACCTTGAGTTATACCGGTGAAGACATTCTCCCAAACTTGTCCCTCAAAGAAAAACTCGCTCTTGATTTCGGGCTTGCCCTGCCAGAAGTAGGGGAAAATGAGTCTCCAGAAGACTATCTCGACCATGTTGCCACGCTTATAAAGGCTACGAAACCGAACTGGTCTGTTAGGCGCTATGGTGCGCTTGCTCTTCTTAATTTCGGCAAGATGCTGATGTATCTGGACCTGGACCCAGCACGCTGGCCGCTTGATGATCGAAACCTGATCCAGCATCCGATTGTCCAACGCTTTTTCAAAAGCTCTGAGAACGGTTCAGGTGAGGGGCGAGGTCATGTTAGAGAGCATTACATTGACGAGGTCGAACAGATTCATGACTTGTATCCATTAATCGACGACGCTGACAGCTCTCAGCACAGCGCATTGATTGACGCAATAAATGGCGAGAATCTGGTTATTGAAGGCCCGCCGGGAACGGGTAAGTCTCAAACGATAACCAACTTGATTGCCGCTGCCATGCTGGGTGGAAAGAAAGTTTTATTCGTCGCGGAGAAAATGGCGGCTCTCGATGTGGTGAAAGCCCGCCTTGATAAGGCTGGACTAGGCGATTTCTGTCTTGAACTTCATAGTCATAAATCGCAAAAACGAAAGGTGCTTGATGATATCAGCGCCCGTGTTGTTAAACAGAAGCATCTAATCTCCACGCAGAATATTGACGCAGAAATTACTCGCTACGAAGAGTACAAGGAGCGACTCAACAGCTATGCGAAGGAGATCAACGAGCCTTGGGCTAGAACGAATCGCACAATCCACGAGATCTTTAGTGGCGCTGCGCGTTATCGCCAACAGTTAGAGATAAACCCGACTGATGTTCATATTGCTGGCCTATCCGGCGGTGAACTCACCGAGGTGAATCGGCTGAAGCTGTGTGATCAGGTCAGTGAGTTCCAGAAAATCTATCGCGCGATGATAGAGCAGGTCGGGCAGGATGCGAGTCTTCATGACCACCCATGGTCTGGGATTGAGAGTACAGCGATTCAGCTTTTCGACTCAGAGCACATAGTCTCCATTTTAAAAGGATGGCAGCAGTCATTAGAGCTATTGAGGGAGCAGAATCAGAAAATCGTACAAGCCCTGAATTTTGATAGTTCGAGTCTATCGGATTTGGGCGGCTGCGAGTCATTGGCTTTGGACCTGCGCGATTTGCCTGAGCTCTCTTGTAAAGACCTGTTCCGGGCACTTGACCGACTCGATCTGCAAACCCAGTCTGAAGTCGAGGCGTTGCTGCACCTTCACCGCGAAATTCAGGAAAGCTACGAAGAGCTGTCAGAAAGCATTTTTTTAGAAAAACTATCGGCACTTGCTGACGGTGAGGCTTTACCTACGTTCCCTGATTTACATCGGCTTACAGGTGCAGGGCGCGGAGAAAACTTCTCAGACATTGTTCGCGGGATAATAAAACTTGAGAAGATTGAGTCTGTGTTGGCTCCCATTCACCGTCAGTTGCAGGAATTAGGATCTGCGTTGCCCTCCTCATTGAGCGAGCATTTTGGCCCGACTGTCGAGGGCCTTGGTGCTGTAATCAAGATGATTGAGCTAATCAGTGAACTTGATAACACGCTGATTAGTAGGCGCTCTGAGCATTTTGACGAAGATGATTTTGATCCGATTATAAAAGATCTCGAAGAGAAGCTGCATCATTTGCGCCCCTTACGAGAAACAACAGCGGAACGTTTTGATCTTGAGAAGTTACCCGATTCGCGAGAGCTAAAGGCCCTGCAGGCTCAAATAATGCGCGGGGGGATGGGGAAGTGGTTCTCTGGAGACTGGTGGCAAGCTCGTAAGCAGTTGAAAGATTTGGCAAATAGGCCAGACTCGAAAGTAAAAGAACTCAGTGCAGTTATTGAAGAGGCGATTGAATATACAACTGGCCTAGAGACCTTCGACTCAGCAACCTATCAGCTTCAAATAGGTTCCCACTTCGATGGTTTGGAAACCGATGTTGGCGGCCTGAAGAGGCTCAGAGAATGGTATAAGCGCGTCCGCAGTACATACGGAATCGGTTTTGGTCAGACCGTGGCGATTGGGGATTGTATTCTCTCTCTTGATGCGAAGCTGTTTAAAGGCATTCAGCAGCTTGAAAAGAGAGGCTTCACCGGAGAGCTACGAAAAATACTTAATGCATTGGATGAGGTTCAGGCCGTACTTCCAAACATCAATCAAGAGCTCGGTCGAAACCGCAGCCTCACCGGTGAACAAGGGTCACTGCTATCAGAGCACAAGCGCCTGAAAGCTGAGGTTCGAATAATTCAGCAATGGTTTAAGAGCAATCACCTCACCGTTGAGGATATAGGAAGCCGCGTTGATCAGCTGATAACGCTCCAAAAGGATCAGGCACGGTTTATCGCGAGCGGCCTCCTGCAAGATCTTTTTGCGCCTCAAATTGAATTGTCGATCGGGCCAAGTGCTGACAGTAAAGAAGCTGTTGAGTCCATTCGGGAGGCACTGGATTTCGCCAGTTATATTCGGCGTAAGCTCCGGTTTGAGCCGCTGAGGCAGATTATACTTTCCATCAAAACTCATGAAGAGTATGAACACCTGAAAGCCGAAGCGGGAGGTTACTTTGCAGCGTGGCGTAATCAAGAAGCGACCTATGAACAGTTCAAAAGCAGGACTGAGCTTAACTCTGCTCAGTGGTTAGTCAGTCCTGAATGGGATATCGAGGAGCTCTGGCAAAGGAACCTCTCTGCGATACAAAAGCCGGAATGGTTGAATGATTGGGTCAACTTTGTACGCATACGAAACGAAATGCGGGCGCAGGGCCTGGAACCACTGTGGTACATGGTAACAAGCGGTAAACTTGATATTGAGAACACAAGCGAAGCGTTGGATTTGGCGGTTTTTGACCAGCTGTCCAGAGAAATTCTTTCAGAAAGACCCCACCTTGCTCGCGTTTCTGGCAAGGGCCAAGTTGCGCTCCAGAGCACTTTCCGGGAATACGACCAAAAACTGAAGAAACTGCAGCGCCAGCGAATTGCCAGCGCTGTAGCAGAGCGCCATGTCCCCGGTGGGAACGCTGGAGGCAAGAAATCCGAATATACGGAAATGGCATTGATTGAGAACGAGCTTGGGAAAAAGGCAAGGCATATCCCCATTCGTCAGCTGGTTAACCGTGCAAGTAAAGCTCTACTGGCGCTGAAGCCGTGTTTCATGATGGGGCCGATGTCTGCAGCCCACTACCTTAAGCCCGGTCACCTGCAGTTTGACTTGGTCGTGATGGATGAGGCTTCCCAGGTTAAACCAGAGGATGCGCTCGGCGTTATTGCTCGTGGTGCACAGCTTGTGGTTGTAGGGGATCCAAAGCAGTTGCCACCCACCAGCTTCTTCGAACGTCAGGATATGAACGACGATGACGACGAAAGTGCGGCGCTGGCACAGACAGACAGCATTCTTGATGCAGCTATGCCTATTTTTAAAATGCGCCGCCTTCGCTGGCACTATCGTTCACAGCACGAGAGCCTGATTGCCTTTTCGAACCGAAATTTCTATGACAACGATCTGGTCATTTTCCCGTCTCCACACGCCAAATCTCTGGAGTACGGCGTTAAATTCAATTATGTGAAGGGAGGGCGCTTCGTCAACCAATACAATGTCGAGGAAGCCCGTGTTGTCGCAAAAGCCGTTGTGAAGCATGCGTTCAATCATCCCAATGAGTCGCTCGGCGTTGTTGCTATGAGTTCTAAACAGCGGGAACAGATAGAGCGCGCAGTGGAAGAGGAGTGCAAGGCCGACGATGCTGTCGCGAGTGCCATCGATAGTCTTCGCAATATGGAAGACGGCCTCTTTATTAAGAATCTGGAAAACGTCCAGGGTGATGAGCGAGACGTGATCTTTATCTCTTTTACTTATGGCCCAGGCGAAGTGGGTGGACATGTCTATCAACGGTTTGGTCCAATCAACTCAGACGTAGGCTGGCGACGTTTGAACGTGCTGTTCACCCGTTCAAAGAAACGGATGCACATATTCAGCTCCATGCGTTCAGACGACATACTGATTTCGGAGACGGCGAAGCGTGGTGTCATTGCCCTTCGAAATTTCTTGGACTATGCCGAGAAGGGGAACATGGATGGAGCTCCGCTTTTCACCGGTAGAGCGCCAGATAGTGATTTTGAGGTCTCCGTCATTGAAACACTTCACCAGGCTGGCTTCGAGAGTGAAGCACAAGTAGGCGTTGCAGGGTTCTTCATCGACCTGGCAGTGAAGGATCCCGGTAAACCCGGGCGTTACTTGATGGGAATCGAATGCGACGGAGCAACCTACCACTCTGCCAAGTCGGCCCGCGATCGGGATCGCCTGCGGCAGGAAGTCCTGGAACGGCTTGGCTGGCGCATTCGCCGTATCTGGTCGACGGATTGGTTCAGCAACCCCAAAGGTGAGCTTGAACCAATCATCCGGGAGTTGCATGAGTTAAAAACTTCTGTTTCATCTGAGGCCGAGCTTTTCGAGCTCGATGCTGAATCTTTCGAGGAAGTTGAGAGCTTTGGAGAGGCGAATACGGAAGAAGTCTCTGAAGTGCTGGATAGCGAGTCGGGTTTACGAGGTCGGCTCGAAGCCTTTGGTTCAAACATTATCGCTAAGAAATTCCCTCATACTCCAAACGGTAGGCTACTGCTACGCCCGGCGATGATCGAGGCGCTGGTGGAGCATGAACCTGTGTCTTCTTCTGAATTTGTGGAATTGATTCCCGAATACCTGCGAAAGTCGACAGAGCCGGCAGAGGCACGAATGTTCCTGAATCAGGTACTGGATATTGTTGCCGGTTCTGAGTCTGTACAAGGCGAGCTTTTAGGCTAAATGTAATAACAGAGCCCGACAGACATTCGGCCTATTAGCGGGTAAATTCTTTAGCATTTATGAATGGGAGTTTACCTTTGTTCAAAAAGCAGATTTTACTTACTTGGTTAGGCCGTCACGATCTTGATGCTGGGGGCCAGGGGCTTCTGGGCGCAGTGGCATCAATAGCTTTAGGGGTTGACTGGCCTTTTGACGAAATTCGGATACTTGTTAATGACTGGTCTGACGAATTGTCAGGATACGAAGATTGGCTAAGGGAAAAACTGGCTAGCCAAAAACGTAAAGCTACGATCTCATTCCGGGAATGCTACCTAGAAAGCCCCATCGATTATCCTAGTATCTATTCAGTATGTCGGGAGGAGCTGGCGGCCCTCTCGAACGAAAAAACCAAGGTTACCCTCAACCTCACGTCCGGCACACCGGCTATGATCGCAAATTGGTTGCTGCTGGGTAAGGGCATTTACGACACCAAGCTTGTCCAAACTTCGCGGCAAAGTGGCCTATCTGTCGTTGAGCTCCCCTTTGATATTTCACTAGAATATTTGGGCCGCCAAGATAGTTATTTGGGAGCCATTGCATCCTCAACGCCAGAGATAGACGTTCACTTTGAACATCTTCAAAGCAAATCCGCTGCAATGCAGGAGGCAGTAGAACTCGCTAAAAAATTAGCGGCTCGAAGTGTGCCGGTCATTATTCAGGGTGAGACCGGCACGGGTAAAGAAGTTATGGCTGAGGCAATACATAGCTCTTCCATGCGCTCGGGCAAAGTTTTAGTTGCGGTGAACTGTGCCGCAATTCCGGAAACGCTTATCGACTCTCAATTATTCGGCCATCGTAAGGGGGCTTTTACTGGGGCCGATTCTAACCGTGAAGGTTATTTTGATGAGGCTGACGGAGGCACACTCTTTCTGGATGAAATTGGCGAGTTATCACTTGCCGCTCAGGCTAAGCTTCTTCGGGCGCTTCAGAAAAACGAGATCACGGCCGTGGGTGATAGTAAACCTCACAGAGTTGATGTTCGGATCATCGCCGCAACGCATCGAGATCTACTGTCGATGATCGAGCAGGGTGACTTTCGTGAGGACCTGTTCTATCGCCTCGCGATTGGAATTGTCCAACTACCACCGTTGCGGCAACGGCTGGAGGATATTCCGCGCCTAGCTGAGGTTCTCATGGAGCAGCTTAATGAGGAGGCTCAAACTCAACCGGGCTACATAAGTAAGAATATTTCCAAATCCGCAATAAATTTTATAGAAAAGCAGCGCTGGCCGGGCAACATTCGGGAGCTTTGGAACACTCTACTCAGGGCATCCATCTGGTCAGATGGTAGTGAACTCGATGTTGAGCATTTAGAGCGTGCGATGATCCAGCGACCGGAGAAAAGCCAACATGACACGTCAGAGATTGACGTTCGCCAAGGTATCGATATCAACGAAATTATAGATAAAACAAAACGTTACTATGTTGATAAAGCGTTAGATGCGACGGCAGGGCAAAAAGGAAAAGCAGCCAAACTGCTGGGACTTACCAACCATCAGACCCTCAACAACTGGCTCAAGCAATGGGGCATGGATTAGCCTAGAGGCGAGCCGGGATTCAAGCTGGCACGATATTTGACTGGTAAGAAGTTATTACAGGCAGCATGACATGAAGTCTATGAACTTTGAGTACCTCAGAACACAGTGGCCAGCGCTTGCAGATCTTGGCGGATACGCAGAGGCCTACGCGTATTCAGACCCGCAGAGCTCGCTCGTCAAGTTACGCTGTTATGTGGAGAAGTTGGTTGGCGTTATATACAACGAACTGACACTGCCTGTGGAGCCTAGTGCCAATTTTATGGATCGGCTGACGAACGCCAGTTTTATCGCGGTAGTTCCGAAGGTTATTGTCGATAAGCTGCATGCCGTTCGTAAATATGGGAATAAAGCCGCTCACGAAGGAGAGGTTTCTGCCAGTAATGCTGCATGGCTCGTCGAAGAAGCGTACCACATAGGCAGTTGGCTGTTTATGGCGCAAGCAGGGGGTAGCATTGATGAGCTGCCAAGCTTTCAGTCGCCTTCTCCAGGTGGAACCAGTGCCAAGTCTGAGTTCAAGAAAAAGAACAAAGCGTTACAGGAAAAACTGGCGTCCCAGGCATTCCAGTTAAATAGTGCTCTCAAGGAGCTTGAGGCTGCCCAGGAAGCGGAGCAGGAAGCTCTTCGACAGGCCGCTAAACTCAAGGTCCAGATCGACAAACCAAAGGCGCAAGCGTTCGCGCAGGGGAGTGAAAAGGCAACCCGTGTGCTGGACTTCAATGAAGCACAAACTCGCCGGCGGCTCATTGATGGCGAGCTACAGCTTGCTGGCTGGGATATAGCTCTCGATGGAACAAATACAGAGCAAGTAACCGTCGAACACGAAGTAGATGGCCAGCCAGCCCCCAGTGGTACCGGTTACTGCGACTACGTGCTTTGGGACGATAATGGCAAGCCTCTCGCTGTTGTAGAAGCAAAGCGCGCCCGGGAAAATCCGGAAAAAGGAAGGCAGCAAGGAAAGCTCTACGCAGACGCTCTGGAAAAGAAGCATGGCCAACGCCCTGTCATTTTTTACACGAATGGTTATGACGTGTGGATATGGGACGATGTACTGGATTCAGTGCCTCGCAAGCTCTATGGCTATTACAGCAAAGACAGCCTGCAGTATCTTATTAGCCAGCGCGTGCAGCGCAAGAGCTTGAATGATACGTCTATAGAAATTGACATTGCTGGTCGTCTATACCAGATGGAAGCCATTGTCCGAGTCAGTGAGCGTTTCAGCCAAGGACATCGCAAGGCTCTCGTAGTCCAAGCAACGGGTACTGGTAAAACGCGTGTGTCCATCGCGCTGACAAAGCGCCTTCTGGATGCAGGCTGGGCTAAACGTGTTCTATTCTTATGCGATCGCAAAGAGCTGCGAAAGCAGGCAAAAAATGCATTCAGTGAGTTCGTGAAAGAGCCGCTTTATGTCGTCGGGCGCAGCAAGAAACAAGCTCAGCATAACTCTCGTATCTACATTGCGACTTACCCTGGGATGATGGGTATTTTCGAGCAGTTTGACGTTGGCTATTTCGACCTAATCATTGCAGATGAATCTCATCGTTCGATCTACAACGTTTACGGTGATCTTTTCAAATACTTTGATGCCCGACAGATGGGCCTCACTGCGACTCCCGTCGAGATGGTTAGTCGGTCCACCTGCAATATGTTCGATTGCGACTATAAAATGCCTACAGCCAATTACCCTCTGGAGCAGGCTGTAGAGGATGGAAGCCTGGTGCCTTTTCGGGTAGTGACGCATACGACTCGCTTTATGCGTGAAGGGATAAAGGGGCATGCTCTGACGGATGAGCAGATTGCCGAGCTAGAAGATCAAGGTTTTGATCCAAATGAATTAGATTTTGAAGCTTCTGATATTGATAAAGCTATTTTTAACAAGGGCACCAACCGTGAAATTCTGCGGAACCTGATGGAACGCGGCCTAAGGGATTCAAACGAGCAGCTTCCTGGAAAGAGTATTATTTTCGCGCGTAGCATTCGGCATGCAGAGCTTTTGGCAGAGTTGTTCGTAGGAATGTACCCGCAACACGGGGGTAACTTCTGCCGTGTAATTCATTCCAAATATGAACGTGCTGAAGAGCTAATTGATGATTTCAAAAAAGCTGATGGAAAGTCGGCTGATGAAATCACTATCGCCATTTCGGTGGATATGATGGACACAGGTATTGATGTTCCTGAAGTCGTTAATCTTGTTTTCGCAAAACCAATCAAGTCCAAGGTTAAGTTTTGGCAGATGGTGGGCCGGGGGACTCGCTTATGTGAAGACCTCTACGGCCCAGAAAAAGATAAGACTCACTTTCTGATTTTTGACCACTGGGCCAACTTTGACTATTTCGAGATGGACCCGCCCGAGGACGAAGGGCGCCCTGGGAAATCTCTGTCAGAGAAGTTGTTTGAAACTAGACTCAATCTTGCCGAGGCCGCGCTGAAACGGGCAGAAATGGAGCTTTTTGATCGGACTATTCGTCTCATCAAAGAAGACATTGATGCTCTCGATGACCGTTGTATAGCCGTCAGGGACAAGTGGCAGCTGAAGTCGCAACTCAGCGATTTCAAGCGGCTCAACCAATTTGCGCCAGAAACTCGTCAGTTGTTGCACGCCGAGATAGCACCTCTAATGCAGTGGCGTGACGTGAAGGGCCAGAGTGATGCGCTCCGCTGGGATCAGCAACTTACTGAGCTGCAGTCAGTCATTCTGACGACGCCTTCTCAGCTTGACGTGGCAAAGCAACCAGTGCTGGAAAAGGTTCGCCAGCTCCATATGCACCTCAACCCCGTGCGAGCGAAAGCTGAAGCAATCAGGGAAATTCAGCAGGATGCTTTTTGGACTGATGTTACATTTTCTGAGCTGGATGCTAAGCGTAAAGCGCTACGGGGCATCATCCATTATCAGGATAAACAGTCCGGGCCTGCACCACTGCCTCTTCCTGTTGTAGATATGGAAGAGGATGCTGAGAAATATGAAACAAAATACCGGCCAACCAAAATAATCACTGTCGATTATCAAATCTTCCGTCGGCAGGTTGAGGAAACACTTACGCCATTATTCGATACAAATCCGGTTCTGGTAAAAATCAGAAAAGGAGAGCCAGTTTCAGTGGCGGAGCTTGCGAAGCTCAATGCACTGGTGCATGTCCAAAATCCTAACCTCGACCTAGACGCCCTAAGGGACTTTTTTCCTGAGTCAAGTGCCGGTCTGGACCAGCTATTGCGCACTCTGATTGGAATGGACAGAAAAGCTGTAGAAGCGACGTTCACCAAGTTTGTGCAGGATCATCACACCAATCTGAATAGCCGTCAGTTACGGTTTGTCGCACTGCTCAAGAATCATCTGTCAAAGTTTGGCACGATCAGCATAGCCCAGTTATACGATCAGCCATTCACGGCACTTCATCACGACGGTCTTGATGGCCTCTTCCCAGAAGCTGAACAGGCAGAAAGTATTGTCACGCTAGTGAAGGGGTTTGGTGTCGATCTTGGTGCCAGAAAGTTTTCGGCCTCCATGAGAGTTTCAGAATGATTAATCGATATAAATCAGAGGCGAATCAATGATGAGCGACTTATTTTGCCGAAATTGCGATTGAACCATGTTGAGGGCGATGTCCTTTATCCGATGCGGGTGAAAGACAGGGAAACAGAAGAGGTCGCTTTTCGAGTCTCGAAAGTGGGTAATACCAAGCAGGACAGTATCCCGATCACAGACGAAGACGACATGATTCGAAAAGTCACTACCCAGGGCTACAAGGTACGGGCCAGAACTGAGGCGCCGCCCAGCCGTGGTGGTCGCACAGGCCTATACTCACTAACACATTCAGCAATTCGCAGTTGGCAGTTGTTGGAAACTAAAGAGAAACAAGCATGATTACCGGAGAACTGAAAAGCAAAATTGATAAGCTCTGGGAAGAGTTCTGGACAGGCGGTATAGCCAACCCGCTCACCGTTATTGAGCAGGTTACTTTCCTAATGTATGCCCGCATGCTGGATATGAACGAGCGTCGAGATGAATTACGGTCTGAGCGCAGTGGAAAACCATTCAAATCACGCTTCTCCGATTCACACCAGAGCATAAGATGGGAGCAGTTCCGCCACTTGCCGGCAGAGCAGATGTACAAGAAGGTCAAGGACGAAGTATTCCCCCACTTCAAAGACCTAGCGGGTGAGGGCACTCTATTTGCCGAGTTCATGAAAGACGCTCAGCTGATGATTCAGAAACCCAGCCTTCTGGTTAAAGCAGTCAATATGATCAGTGAGCTGCCGCTGGACAGTGCGGATGTAAAAGGTGATCTGTACGAGTACCTTCTGTCCAAGCTCACGACGGCAGGTATCAACGGTCAGTTCCGTACACCGCGACATATCATCCGTGCGATCGTGGAAATGCTCGATCCCGACGCTACCTCGCGAATCGCTGATCCGGCTTGTGGCACCGCAGGTTTTTTAGCGACCAGTTATGAATATCTCCTGGAAAAATACAGCTCGCCAGATGGTGTGATAACTGAAACTATCACCAATGAAAAAGGAGAGGAGGTCGAACAAAAAATTTATCTGGGAGATCTTCTACATGAGCACCGCGTCCATGTGGACCGTGATATGTTCCATGGCTTCGACTTTGACTCTACGATGCTTCGAATTGCTGCAATGAACTTAGTCATGCACGGCATCGCGGAGCCCGATATTCATTATCAGGACACGCTTAGCCAGCGGTTCAGCGAGCGATTTCCGAAAGCGGCAAATGAAGCCTTTGATATCATTCTGGCCAACCCGCCTTTCAAAGGTAGTCTGGATGAAGAGGATGTTGACCCTGCGCTACTGGGTGTTGTTAAGACGAAAAAAACCGAGCTGCTATTCGTCGCATTGATAATGCGCATGCTCAAGACGGGTGGGCGCAGTGCCATTATCGTTCCTGATGGTGTGCTTTTTGGCTCATCCCGAGCGCACCAGCAGCTTCGGAAACATCTGGTTGATGATAATCAATTGGAAGCCGTTATCAGTTTACCAAACGGTGTTTTTAAACCTTATGCCGGGGTCTCCACCGCCATCCTGATAGTCACAAAGGGTGGCGAGACGGACAATGTCTGGTTTTATAATGTCGAGGAAGATGGTTTTTCCTTGGATGATAGGCGACAACCAAAGGCTGCAAACGATATTCCCGATTTGATTCATCAATTTCGGATCCGCGACAAAGAGTCAGCTGGTACTGAGAAAAATGACAAAACCCAACAGCAGTTTTGGGTCAGTCGTAACGATATTGCTGACAATAAGTACGACCTTTCGCTTGGATATTACAGAGAGCATGTGCGCGAAATAGAAGACTATGGCCCACCGGGCGTGATTTTGAACCGCCTAAAAGCGTTGATGTCCGAAGCTCAGCTGGATGCGGAAGAGTTGGGGAAATTACTGTGAAAATGGCTTATGCCAAGTTGGGCGATGTTGCCCCGAGTAGTTCTATGAGAAAGAATTTTAATGATTGCGCACAGATTGTGTGGCAGCTTAATCTTGATCAAATCGAACCTCAGACAGGCAGGGTGTTAACGAAAGTTCGGTTGCCTGTAAGTCAAGCGGGAAGTTCTACACATTCGTTTGGCCCTGAGCACATTCTTTACTCCAAGTTGCGCCCATATCTTAATAAGGTCGTTATACCTGAAGAGGAAGGGATAGCCACAACTGAGCTAGTTCCTCTTCTTCCTAACCCGAAGCGGCTCGATCGTCGCTATTTAGCTCACTATCTCCGATCTGAGCAATTCGTATTTTGGATTAGCAATCAGGTGGCCGGCGCTAAAATGCCCCGAGTTTCGATGAGGGTTTTTTGGGAACATAAAATCCCACTTCCCTCTCTTTTAGAACAAAGGCGCATCGTTACGATTCTGGATAGGGCAGAGTCGCTACTACAAAAAAATAAGCAAGCCAACGAACTTGTCTGTCAGTTTTTATATGGCGTATTTTTAGACATGTTTGGAGAGCCTGTCGCTAACAAAAAAAAGTGGGTCGAGCTCCCTCTAGAGCAAGGCATTAGTTTGATCGAGTCAGGATGGAGTGCAAAAGGGAGTAATGTTCCAGCGACTCAGGGTCAGTTCGGAGTGTTAAAAATAAGTTCAGTAACCTCTGGAATATTCCGTGCGACTGAGAACAAGGCGGTAGAGGGGGGGGCGATTCCTTTGGGGAAGAAGCTCGTGTTTCCAAATGCTGGAGACCTTTTGTTTAGTCGTGCTAACACCCGAGAGCTCGTGGCAGCGACTGCCCTCGTGAACGAGGACTATGACCACCTATTTCTACCGGACAAGTTGTGGAAAATTCACACGAACGAAAAGCTGCTACCTGAATTTCTTCATTACCTAGTTCAGCAGCCACGAATGCGCGATAGACTTACTTCTAAAGCCACTGGAACTAGTGGCTCGATGCTGAATATATCTAAAAAGAAACTTTTGGACACTTCAGCGATTTTCCCCCCGCTTCCCATTCAACGAAGATTCGCCGATATTTATAGTCGTACTCGGAGTTTTACACTGAAACAACGGGCTGCGAATATCGAAGCAAACGATCTTTTCAATTCCTTGAGCCAAGGAGCTTTCAATGGTCAATTATAACCTCAAATTGACTTGCTGATCTCTACTGAGTGAGTAGTTGATTATGTATGCTGCTAGAAATGAGTTTGCGACACACGGACTTGTCATTGATCAACCATGGGCGGGGAAAATCCTAAGTGGCGAAAAAACTTGGGAAATGCGGAGCACCGGTGTCAAAAGGCGAGGGCTTATTGCGTTGATCCAGAAAGGGACAGGCGCTGTCGTCGGGGTTGCCAAGCTGGTGGGCGTAAAAGGCCCCTTCGGTGCTGACGAGCTCCAAATTCATGAGTTAAAACATCGCGTACCGCCAGATATCTATCGAGCTCAAAACTACAAGTGGCGGATGGCGTGGGTGCTTGCTGATGTGGCCACACTAAAAGCGCCAGTGCCCTATTTACACAAAAACGGTGCCGTGACCTGGGTGGAGCTTGACCAGAGGGCCTGTGAACAGATTGCTCAGCAACTGCAGTCCGCAGGTTGTGGCTTCGCTCTCGCCTATGCTGGTGAGAAACCTGCCAGGGTGAGCGAGATTTCTGAGATTGATTCGCCAGCAAGTTCTGACAACATACAGCTTGCCCCTGAACGTAAAGAACTTTCGTTAATCCGTCAGAACCAGATTCCTATTGCTCGCGACGGTGTGGTGTTTTGCGTCAAAGGATGCATGCGAGGTGGTTTTTACACTGTCGGAGGCAAAGGTGCTGAGGAGCGATTCTCAGACTATCAAACAGCACTAAGCTATCTGCGAGCGATGCCTGTAGCTAAGTGGCGTCGCCCAAATCCCGCCGGTAATTGGGGTATCGCTCGTGCAGTGTATTGGGTAGATCTTGTGTAATAATTTTTTAAATTACGTAAATAATCTTATATTGTAATCAGTCGATAATTGAATCTTTATCTTTATTGTCAGTTAAATCAATTAGCTATATTTTTTAGTGTTCTGGCGCAAATGCTGCAAAAGAATGGTACCTACCGTACCAACAAGGACTTGTGCCATGAACAGCAAAATCATTCTGAATTCCGAAGAGCAGATTGCCTGCCCACACTGCGAAAAGCAGTTTCTATTGCGTGATGCGTTGACCCACCAGCTGATTGACCGCTACGAAACTGAGTATGAGTCTCTTCTTTCCCAGGAACGGGCATCCCTTCAGAGAAGTATCAGCAAAGAGCTGGAGCGCACGCAGGCTCGGGAGTTTGAGGTCAAGTTGGCGGAACTCAAGGAGCAGTTGGAGGACAGCCAGAGTAAGGCAGTTAACCTGGAAGGTGCTCGAACGAAAGCTGTTGAGGCTGCCCGAGCTGAAGCGCTTCAGGAGGCAAAAGTATTGCAGGAAGAGCTGGCTGAGAAGGACAAAAAACTTGCCGAATTTCGTGATGCTGAGCTGGCGTTACGTAAACAGCAGAAACATCTGGAAGAACAACAAGCTGATATGGAGCTTGATTTAGCTCGTAAGGTGGCATCCGAACGAGAATCTATTGAAGCTAAAATCCGGGACAGCTTTTCTCTGCGCGAGGCCGAGCTGAGAAAGAAAATTGCTGATGCTCAGAAATCCAATGAGGAACTAACTCGAAAGTTAGAGCAGGGGTCCCAGCAATTGAGGGGCGAGGTGTTGGAGTTGGAGCTGGAAGGCATTCTGCGCCAAAGCTATCCCTTCGACGATATTCAGGAAGTAAAAAAAGGTGCAAGAGGAGCCGATGTGGTCCAGACCGTGCACCTGCGCTCTGGAACCGCTTGCGGTAAAATAGTGTGGGAGACCAAACGAGCCGAAAACTGGTCTACAGCCTGGATCAGTAAGCTCAAAGACGACCAGCAGGAGGTGGGTGCCGATATAGCGGTCTTGGTGAGCACGGCCTTTCCCGCTGGATTGGCGGGGCCGATGGCGCTATATGAGGGTATCTGGTTAGTCGAGCCCGAGCTTGCGAAGGGCCTTTCTGAAGCGCTTCGTACCGTGCTTATCGAGTCTCAGCGCCAGAGAGCGGTAACTGTCGGCAAAGGTGAGCAGATGGAAGCTCTATTCGATTACATTTGCAGCAACCAGTTCGCCCAGCGTGTGCGCTCCGTCGTCGAAGGCTATGAGGAAATGCATGATGATCTTGAAAAAGAGAAGCGTGCGATGCAGCGCCTTTGGAAGAAGCGTGAAGGGCAGATTAGTCGGATTAGCAACCAGATGATTAGTATTTGTGGAGAGTTGCAGGGCATTTCTTCCAGCTCGCTGCCCCACCTGGATTCAATTGCTACACTGGATTACGGTGAGCCGGCTTAAGGCCTGTTCGGCGTCTGTGATGCCCTCCCAGTGGGAGGGCCAAATTATTATCCGCAAGGGAAGCACCGGTTTAGATGCGCATTACCAAATTGACGTTAGCCAATTTCCGTTCGTTCGGGAAAGAACAGACTATCGAGTTTGCCCCGCTCACCTTGTTGTTCGGGCCCAATTCTGTGGGAAAAAGCACGGTGCTGATGGCGCTGTTTTACGTTCAGCAAATCCTGGCAAAAGGGCAGTGCGATCCTCAGCGAATCGATGCCATGGGCGAACGTTTTGTTGGTGGGTTTCGCCACCTCGTGCACGGTAAGCGTTTGGATGAGACGCTTCGAATCGGAATTGAGTTTGAGCTTGGAGAAAAGCTGGGTTCATCTTATTCAGACGTCGGTGAGTTAGTTGCGATTGAGGTGGGACCTATCGGCGAGTTGATTGGGCTTGCGCCTCGGGCTAGCACTATGTCTGTGTTGTTAGATATAAGTTGGTCGTTTCTGCAGGAAACGGCATATGTGTCGCGTTATAAAGTTGGTTTCAACGGTACGGATTTGGCGGAGATCACCAGCGATTCTGGATTGAAACAACCCATGATTACCGGGCTCAACTATCAACACCCGCTGCTGGATTACGAAGAGCTTCATGAGTGGGTTGAGGAACAAATAGAAAAGGGCCATGCCATTCACCCTTCGGTGATTGCGCATGTGTATGAGACTGATGGCGAAGAGGGTTCTGACTTGGAGGGGCTGGCGTTTTCTGAAGAGGCGCTTCAGAGCGAGTTTCATGAGCTAACGCAGATACAGCCTATGGCATCAGAGACTAGCGAATCAACTTCGGTAAATGTTAATTCTGATATCGCGCCTGGTTCATACAAGACACTAGGTATCAAAGGCTTCGCGGGAGCCTTGCCTAAGCTTGGTCGCTCTTTGGCGACGGGCCTTTCGCTAAGCGATGACATGCGCACCAGAGTAGTGGAAGAAATACTCAGTGACATCGTCGTCGCGCCTCTGGATAACTTGTTACAGCTGCTTAACGAAAGTCTCTGCATTGGCCCCCTGCGCCACATCTCTGATGCCACGTATCAGGCCAATCCCTATCCCGAACAAAAGGACTGGTACTCCGGTAGAGCCTGTTGGGATGAGTTGTCCACGTGTGATTTATTGAGGGATACAGTCATCAACGAATGGCTAACAGGATCGGACAAACTCAATCTTGGGTACAAGTTGGTCTACAAAACTAGTCAGGGCAGTGCACGATACATTTCGCCGTCTAGGCAGTTTGGCAGTTTAGACGATGTTGTTGCGGTGTCTGATGCATTGGGCAAAGGGTTCGAGGTGACTTACTCCAAGGAAAATCTGGACGAGAACCCGGACGCAGATCAGCAAGACATTTCCCCGCTGATGCTAGAGGCGTTACGTGAACGCTATGACTCCACCTCTTCGTTATATCTGGGTGAGTTTCCATTTAAAGATACGAAAATTGCTTTGTGGGACTGTCAGAACGACATCGAAGTCACGGCTGCTGATATTGGTGTTGGAGTTTCTCAGCTACTTCCGCTGCTGGTTGCCTCCGCAGTCGTTAAAAACGGTTTAATCGCATGTGAACAGCCCGAGCTGCATGTCCATCCGCGAGTTCAGGTTGCGATAGGGGACATGCTATTGAATATTAACGAAAAAACGAACTTTCTGATTGAGACCCACAGTGAACACCTAGTTTTGAGGTTACTCAGAAGAATCCGGGAATCCGCGAATGGTAGGCAGCCAGAGGCGATGGTTCCAGTCCTGCCAAAGGACGTTTCGGTGATATACCTAGAGCCTACGGATCAAGGGGTGCAGGTAAAACGGTTAGTGATTACGGAGGATGGAGATTTTGAAGAGCATTGGCCTGGCGGGTTCTTCGAAGAGCGTGATGAGGAGCTATTTTGATGTATAAAGAAATAGCCTTTGATCCTCAGTGCCTAAAGGAATATCACTATTACGGTATTCTAAAAGGTGCATTTGGTGCAGAAAAGGGTCGATTCATTGTCGCAGCATTAAATGAATGGGTGGCAGAGGCTTTCGCCATAGTAAAGAACTCCGAAATCCAAGACGTAAAAAAGAAATCTGTTAAAAACTATTTGAACTCACTTCGAAAGAATAAAGGCGCGGATTTACTAGTTTTACCCTTTTATCGTAAGTCGGTGGCTGATCCTACGACCGTGGCCGATTGGTATGGGTGGTTTGTTAACCAAAGAGAATACATGGATTTCGATGCCATAGTATCTGAGCGAAATATAGTTGGAGCAGTAAATTACGAAGAAATAATTGGTGATTGTGAAGGTTGGAGTGTACCTCCAACAGTTCGTGTGGATAGAAATCCAGAGGCCATTGTTGCAGCCCTGATTCCGATTCTTAGATTCGGGACCTGTATCACTATAATTGATCAGTTTTTTAAGCTGGCAGGCAATAAAGTTCTACATGAGTTATTGGGGTATCTGTCAGACGTCAAAAATATTAAGAAGCTGACGATTGTTACAAGTATTGATACGGCAGGTCCTGATCGGGTTTTTGACATTGAGTATCGAGCTAATTATATATATCTGCCGAATGTGGATTTAGTGGTTGCGCCTGAAAGGTTTTTCCATGATCGATATCTAATAACCGATAATTCAGCAGTGAAGGCAGGGCATGGTTTCTCTGACGCGCCAAAGGCAGGGACACATGCGGACCGATTAAGTTTAAGTCTATGTGGTAAAAATGAAAAAAACGAGACGGAAGCAGATCTGTTATCTGCGATTGACCGTGAAATTGCGAGAGTGATTGAACTCAATCCGTAAATGGTCAGCGAATATTCAGACAAGATCAAAAGATATTGCAGTAGAGTAAGGAGGCGTTGTGTCGATACAACAAAGATTCGTTTCTCCATCCAAGAGTGAGTTTCATCGGCTTAGACAGCCGCTTACCCTCGGAGAACGAAAGGTTTTTGAGTTCTTTGATCAGTATCTCGACGCTGAATGGGAGATCTATATTCAGCCGCACCTGAACGGTCTTCGGCCTGACTTTGTTCTTCTTAATCCGAATGTGGGGATTGCAGTTTTTGAGGTCAAGGATTGGAACCTCGACGCCATGAGCTATTGGTTAGAGGCGCGAGCTTCTGGGCCACCAGTATTATTGGCGAGTAAAGGCGGCGTTACTTTTTCGCACCAGTCTGACAACCCCATTGAAAAGGTTCGGAAATACAAAAAGGAAATCTTCGGGCTTTACTGCCCGAGGCTGAAACAGCAGGCTGGGTTTGCAGCAATAACCGCCGGTGTAATATTTCCCTTCGCCGCTGACGATAGAGTAAAAAGGCTTTTTCAGGCGAGCTTGGAATATCATGGCATGGATTCGGCTTTGCAGTATAACCCAGTCTCAGGTGGTCGTGCGTTAGCGCAAGGAGACATTAATTCGGTCTTCCCAGAAAGCTCTCGGAAATTCTCTCGCCAGATGAATCAAGACCTAGCTAGTGATTTACGCAACTGGCTTATCGAGCCTGATGCCGCTGCGACTCAACGGCTACCAATTGAGCTCGATAAGAATCAACGCTTTTACGCTACCAGTCGAACTGATTCTGGTTATCGCAGGA
>Ga0307487_1000261_pt1 | contig 43691 bp, 35 predicted proteins | sample CBIW12metaG_FD_203665 | JGI IMG/M metagenome (GOLD analysis project Ga0307487, IMG submission 203665) | Sea-ice brine microbial communities from Beaufort Sea near Barrow, Alaska, United States - CBIW 1.2 | ecosystem: Environmental > Aquatic > Marine > Coastal | place: USA: Alaska | collected... | reverse complement strand
ATCTCGTGGCAAGCCTGATTGCATACTCCTTTCAAGAGAAAAAACCAGCAATTAAGTTTGAAGAAGATAATTATTCAAATGGGCAACTCGCACTATTTTGCTAATTCTTAGGTCGAACTCAGGTTGTTAGAATTATCTCGTGGATTGAAAGTATGCAGATAGCCCGCCTGTTCCAAAATAATTTTATCTTTTCCTGCGGAAAGATCTAAAACCGGGAAATCTTCAAAATTGGTAAGTTGAGAAACCTCTTTGGAGTCCATATCATAACTATACAAATTGAATTCCCCGTTCCTGTCACTTCTGAAATACACTTTATCTCCTAACCACTGAGGTCTCGTATCGTTACTACCGTTTTCAGGCTTAGGAATCTCTGTAACAGCATGATCGTTTGTATCGTAAATCCAGATTCGGGAAGCGGTACCACCACGGTAGTATTTCCACTGATTAAAAACTTCATAAAGAGGTGTATATGCAATGTACCTGCCATCTTCCGAATAATCTGCCCAAAACGCATTCGGGATTTTCAGTTCCTTAACCTGGCCACCACTCACAGAGACTTCAAAAAGTTTCGTATATCTATTCGTAAACACACTGCGCTGCGAAGCAAAAAGCACTGCAGAACCATCTGATGTAAAGTCGCGAACCAGGTCATTACCGGGATGCCAGCTAAGGCGTTCGGGGACACCGCCATCAGCGGGAACTACGTAAACATCGGTATTGCCATCATATTCAGCATTAAAAGCTATTAAACTTCCGTCAGGAGAAAAAACAGGATTAGATTCAATTCCATCGTCTACCGTAAGACGTTTTGGTGACGAACCATTCTTATTGGCTACCCAAAGATCTTCGGCATAGATAAAAGCGATTTTAGAATCACTCCTCGCAGGTTTTGAAAGCAAACGGGTATCTTCCTTATTAATATCCTGGGCTGAAAGCGTAAAAGACATGATGAAAAAGATGAAGAGGGAGGTAATTTTGTATATCATATTAGAGGAATATTTTATCATTTACTAATATAAAACTAAAATGTAAATAACCTATGACACCCCGTAATTACGAAATATTCGAATTAGCAATCCCGGACTTTTGAGTCCTGATCCATTCAAGTAATTTTTAAAATTAAATTAATTTATTTCCTCGCATTCTTATTAATTTTGCCGCTATGGAAAACCGAAAATTAAAAAACAGCGAACTGGACCGAAAATCTATTGAGGAATTCAAGGAAGCTGAAAAAACACCAATTATTGTGGTACTTGACAATATTAGAAGTTTGAATAATATTGGTTCGGTTTTTCGTAGTGCTGATGCTTTTTTGATTGAAAAAATTTATCTCTGTGGCATTACTGCGCAACCACCGCATAAAGACATTCAAAAAACTGCTTTAGGCGCCACCGAAACCGTAGCCTGGGAATATTCTGAAGATGTACTAACTGTGGTAGAAAAACTTCAAAAAGAACAAACAAAAGTGTTTTCTATCGAGCAGGCTGAAGGTTCGGTTATGCTAAACGATTTTAAAGCTCAGTCGGGAGAAAAAATCGCGGTGGTTTTTGGTAATGAGGTAAAGGGAGTTCAGCAAAAAGTGGTGTCAGCAAGTGATGGGATAATCGAAATCCCACAATTGGGCAGTAAACATTCCTTAAATATAGCGGTTAGTGTAGGCGTGGTTTTATGGGATCTATTCAATAAAATATCATTAGGCAATCGGGAGGAATCCTATATGAGCCATTAAATTTTGGCTTATCACTCATTTACCTCCAAAGAAACCTACAAGGTTTTTAAAACCTTGTAGGAAGAAAATGATCTTCATAAATATCGGGGCATTTTATTCCGCCTTTGGGGGCCAGTGGGGTTTTATCTCCTCCAAAATCGCTAAATAATCGGCGCGGTTGTTTACGAAATCTTTCCCTGAGATATCTATAATTTGCACTTTCATATTGGTTTGGGTCTTGATGAAATTCAGGTAACTCTTATTAATTTTCATTAAATAATCGGGCTGAATGTTTTGCTCATAATCCCGCCCTCTGGATTTAATATTTTCCAATAATCTTTCGGTGTTTTGGTAGAGGTAGATGTAAAGATCTGGCTTAACCAGTTCTTTGTACATTAAATGAAAAAGCTTGTGGTACAAAGAATATTCATCTTCGTGCAGCGTAATTTTAGCAAAAATAAGCGACTTAAAAACATCGTAATCTGAGATCACAAAATCTTTAAAAAGATCATATTGCGCCAAATCATCGGTAAGTTGCTGGTAGCGATCTGCCAGGAAAGACATTTCCAGAGAAAAGGCATAACGTTCTTTATCTTCGTAGAATTTCGGCAAAAATGGGTTATCCTTAAAGCGCTCCAGGATAAGTTTTGCATTAAAATCCTGAGATACCATGGTAGAAAAACTGGTTTTCCCGGCACCGATGTTTCCTTCTACGGCAATATAATTCAGATTTTTAAAAGCGAAAGATCTTTGAGGGATTTCCAGCTTTTCAGGAATCGCTTTTATCTCTGAATTGTCCTGAAGTTGGTTCAATAATTTTTCAATAGATAACTTTAATTTAGGATGCACCTCCTTCGCAGCAATATCGGTCAGGGGTAACAAAACAAATTTTCTGTTTTGCATTTCAGGATGAGGAACTACGAGATCTACCGTTTCCAGAATCTTCTCTTCAAAAAGTAAAATATCCAGGTCCAGGCTTCGGTTTTGATAATTCTTCGCATCAGAACGTACCCGGCCGGCATTGGTTTCGATCTTTAATAATTTCCGAAGCACTTCTTCGGCAGAAAACCTTGTAGAAACAGCAACACAGGCATTTAAAAACGCATTACCCTTAAAACCCCAGGCCGGAGTTTCGTAAACCCGGGATACCTGCTGCAGCTCTCCAATCTCTCGATAAATATTTTGCAAAGCCGTTTGCAGAAGCTCAAAGCGGTTGCCCACATTGCTTCCCAGCGCGATATGTACTATTTTTGAGGAATTCAAACTGAATGAAGAAAAATTATTAAAGCTTATTCTGTAAATTTCACAGCAAATTAAGTAAAACAAAATCACATACCCCCAATTTTGTGGGAAGACTTAAAAAATAAATTTGGCGAAACTTTTACTCAAAGACAAACTCACGGCGCAGCGCATTTACTTAATCCTGGCAGGACTATTTATCGCCTCTTTAGTCGTTTCAAACCTAATATTTCAAAAATTTTTTAGCTGGGATTTTTTCGGAATTTACACTTTTGAAATTTCTGTAGGAATTTTACCTTATCCGGTTACGTTTTTAATCACCGATATTATAAGTGAAATCTACGGAAAGAAAAAAGCAAACCAGGTAGTGACCACGGGTATTTTTGCCTCGTTCTTTTCCCTATTGATTATCTACACGGCAGATGCGGTGCCGGCTACCGAGTGGTCGCCCATTGGTAACGCCTTATTCACTAAGGTTTTTGGCGCCACTACCATTGCCGTTTTTGCCTCTATGGTTGCCTATTTACTGGCGCAGTATATAGATATTCAGTTATTCCATTTTTGGAAGCGATTGACCAAAGGAAAACATTTATGGCTTCGGAATAACTTTTCTACATTTTTATCACAGTTTGTAGATACGTTTTCGGTCTTGTTTTTGCTCTGTAGTTTTAATAAAATTGAATGGAATTTATTTGGCGGACTTTTACTTAGCGGATTTCTGTTTAAAGTGATTGTGGCCGCATTAGATACGCCCCTGCTCTACGCTGCGGTTTACGCGTTTAGAAAACGCTTTAAGCTGAAGCAAGGCGAAGAATTAAAATATGACTAACTTTAAAAAACCTTGCTAATTAGCAAATAGGTTAAATATATAAATATGAAGAAAATATTTAAAATAATTGGTATTATATTACTCGTGATTGTAGTAATACTAGTTGCCGCCCCGTTTTTGTTTGAATCGCAAATAAAAGATTACGTGCGTAAAACCGCTAACGAAAGCGTAAATGCTGAAGTAGAATTTCGTGATATAAGTCTTAGCTTTTTCAGAAGTTTTCCTCAGGCTACGGTAGTTATTGAAGATTTTAGCGTAATAAATAAAGAGCCTTTTAAGGGGGACACCCTGGCGCTTGGGGAAGAAGTACAACTTGAAATGTCTATTAAAGAATTATTCAAAGGTGCCGAGGAGCCTAAAGTTCTGGACGATATTAAGATCAATAATACTTTTCTGAATATTAAAGTTGATTCCCTGGGAAATGCCAATTACGATATCGCAATTGAAGACACTACTACTACCGATTCGGCTTCCAAAGGCTTTAGTTTCGATTTAAAGCAATACGAAATCAATAATTCCCGGGTAAAATATTTAGATGATGGTCAGAAACTTCTGCTGGATGTAGAAGAATTAAACCACCAGGGAACCGGTGACTTTTCGCTGGCTGAAAGTGAACTGGATACTGAATCTACCGCGCTGGTTTCTTTAGATTACGATGGTGTAAATTATTTAAACCGAAATCACGTTTCCCTTGATGCGGTAATTCAGATGGATTTGGAGAATTTGCGTTATACTTTCCTAGAGAATGAGGCGATGGTCAATCAATTGCCGCTTACGTTTGAAGGTTTTGTGCAGGTAAATGAAAACAACAATGAGGTCGATTTAAGCTTCCAGACACCCTCTTCAGATTTCAAAAACTTTCTGGCGGCAATGCCTGCAACCTACGCCAAAAACATTGAAAACGTTGAAACCAATGGCGATTTCATCGTAAACGGAAAAATACAGGGGATTGTAGATGACACCTATATTCCTAAAATGAATATCAAGGTGAGTTCCAATAACGCCTCTTTTAAATATCCTGACCTTCCTAAGAGTGTGGAAGATATTAATATTGATCTTCAGATTTTAAATGAAACCGGAATTTTAGAAGACACCTATCTTACTTTTGATAATGTGACTTTCAGAATAGATCAGGACCGGTTTGCCACCAACGGAAGCGTAAAAAACCTGATGGGAAATATGCTGGTAGACATGGCATTAAAGGGTACCCTAAACTTAGCGAACCTCAAACAGGCATATCCGCTAGAACTTGAGCAGGACCTCAACGGAATCTTAACCGCCGATGTCACCACGCAATTTGATATGAATTCTATTGAAAAAGAGCAATATCAGAATGTAAAAAGTAGCGGTACGGCGAGTATTAGAAATTTCAGTTATAAATCGCCTGAAATTCCAAACGAGGTAAATATTTCCAATGCAACTATGAATTTTAACCAGGGTAATGTTCGGGTTCCGGAACTTAAACTAACCACCGGCCAAACCGATATCACTGCTTCGGGAAATATTGAAAACCTGATGGGCTTTTTATTTACTGAACAAAATCTAAAAGGAAACTTCAAAGTGAATTCTGATGTTTTTGCTATCAATGATTTTATGCTCGCTGAAACGGAAACCAATGCTGAAGAAAGTGAAAATTATACTTCAGCTACAAAAGAAGCGGTGAAAATTCCTTCTTTTCTGGATACTGAATTGGCTTTTAATGTAAATACATTGATCTACGACGATCTTGAACTTAAGGATGCTAAAGGAACTATTATCCTACGTAACGAAACCGCTACTTTACAAAACATAACTACCAATATTTTTGGCGGAAATATCGCACTGGCAGGAAATGTTTCTACTAAAGGAACTACGCCAACCTTCGACATGGACCTGGCGCTTAATGCGCTAAGCATTGCCGAATCCTTTAACGGTTTAGATATGTTACAGGGATTAGCTCCGGTTGCGCAGGCTTTGCAAGGTAAATTGCAAACCAATCTTAAATTAAACGGAAACCTAAACAATGATCTTACTCCAATACTTTCAACACTTGCCGGAAATGCACTTGCAGAAATTCTTACAGCAGAGGTAAATCCTGAGAAACTTGCTTTGCTTTCGCGCTTAGATCAGCAATTAGAATTTATAAACTTAAAAAATATTGATCTGGACAAACTTAAAACCCGCCTTACATTTAGTGATGGTATGGTCCAAATTGAACCTTTCGATTTTGATGTTGAAGGTATAAATGTAGAAGTATCCGGAAGCCACGGTTTTGACATGAATATGAATTACAATCTTAACCTCGATGTTCCAGCCAGATTGTTAGGAAGCCAAGTGGGCAATGCGCTTAGCAGATTAAGTGGAGATGAACTTCAAAATATGATGGTAGCGCTACCAATAGGTTTAAAAGGGACTTTCCAAAATCCGCAGATCAATATTAATATGGAGCAGGCAGTTAGTAATCTTACTCAGAAAATAGTTGCAAAACAAAAAGACGATCTTAGACAACGAGGACAGGATGCTGTTAGGGATATTATCAATAAACAAACCGGTCGTGGCCAACAGCAAGAAACCGATACCACTGCGGTAGAAGATTCTACTCAAACCGAAACTCCAAAAACTAACCAAGCTCCTAAAACACAGGAAGAGGAAGTTAAAGATGCCGCCAGAAATATTTTAGGTGGGATTTTGAAGAAAAACCAAAAAAAGAAGGATACCACAGGTAATTAAAAATTTGTAAAGGCTGTCTGAAAAGGCCTAATTTCTTCAAGCTGAACTTGTTTCAGCTTCTAACATGTTTTTAATTACCAACATCTTAGACCCTGAAACCAGTTCAGGGTGACGATTAAACTTGAGCTAAGAATAAATTAAAAAAAATGGCTCCCTAAACTACAACCATTGTTATTAATAACATCACTGCAAGGAACGCGGCAATCTACAAATCAAAGCTTACCAATTTAGAAATTACTTCACTACGTTCGTAATAACGTTTAAACTTTGTATTAATTCTATTGCACCCCCAATTCCACCACAAAACCTTCGTGGGCGCGGACGTTGAAAACGGTACCGTCCTCGAAAATTAAATATTGTCCTTTAATACCTTTTAAAACACCTTCGTAAAATGGATTTTTGCCAAGATTAAGCGTCTTTATTTTCTTCGGAAATTCCAACACCGGAAATTCAATTTCCAGTTCCTTTCTATCAGCTAGAAAATATTCTTTAGCTTCTTCAGGAATAAAATCTTTGAGCTTATCGCGTTCTTCTGCAAGATTGAGATCCAAAACCTCGTTGGTCAACATTTTTCGCCAGTTGGTTTTATCGGAAACGTGACTTTTTAAGGCCACCTCAGTTATTCCGGCGAGATATCTATTGGGAACTTCCACGATTTCAATGGCTTCGTGCGCACCCTGATCTATCCATCGGGTTGGAATTTGCGTTTTTCGTGTTACGCCAACTTTTACATTGCTGGAATTTGCTAAATACACTACGTGCGGCTGCAATTGTGCCTGTTTTTCAAAATCCAGGTCACGATCTTCTTCATCTAAATGGGCTTTACTCAATTCCGGATTCATAATCCAGTCGCCGGCTTGAGGAATGGAAGTAAAGCAATCGTAACAATAACCCTGACGGAAAATTTTCTTCTGCAGCCCACAATTCAAACATTGAAAACGAAGAAAATTAAGGCTTAATTTCTTTCCGAGAATTTGATTCATATTAATAAAATCGTCTTCAAAAATGAGGTAATACTGCACTTTATCGGTGATCTCAGTCCTCATTTTTCTAAACACCCCTTCGTATCTCATCTTTTTTTCCCTATTTTTATCCGAAGTTGATTTGTAAGCTTCGAAGTTTAAATTAATTTTAGCCAGCCAACCAGCTGAAGCATTGTCAGCGATAAAGATATAAAGAATAATGCCAATTCCATTAGTAAACTCCATTGCTTCGTGGTTCCTCAAGAAGCGAATTCACCAAATGGAGTTGTTCATAAAATACCCTCACGAGGTTCAGCATGAGTTGCTTAGAAATTTACTTTCCAAAGCGAAAAACACTGAAATTGGTAAAAAATATAGCTTTTCAGAAATTAAAACACATAGTGACTTTGCAAGCCATGTTCCCATTCAAAAATATGAAGACTACGAATCCTGTATTGAGCGTAGCCGGCAGGGAGAAACCAATATCTTTTGGCCTACACCTATAAAATGGTTTGCAAAATCCAGCGGAACAACCAGTGCAAAAAGCAAGTTTATTCCGGTAAGTGAAGATTCGCTGGAGCATTGTCATTACAACGCGGGCAAAGATTTGCTTTGTATGTATTTAAACAACAATCCGCAGTCGCAACTATTTACAGGAAAAAGTCTCAGATTGGGTGGTAGTAAAGAAATTTACAAAAACAACGGTACGGCTTACGGCGATCTTTCAGCCATACTTATAGCGAATATGCCCTTTTGGGCAGAATTCAGTAGTACCCCAAGCAACGAAGTTTCCCTTATGAACGATTGGGAAGTGAAAATGCAGGCAATTGTAAACGAAACCATTAAAGAAAATGTAACCAGTCTTGCCGGTGTTCCCAGTTGGATGTTGGTTTTACTGAATAATATTTTAGAAACTACGGGCAAGGAAAACCTGTTTGAGGTTTGGCCTCACTTAGAGGTTTATTTTCACGGAGGTGTGAGTTTTGATCCTTACGCACCGCAGTATCAGAAAATCTTACCAAAAGAAGATTTTAGGTTTTATGAGATCTATAATGCTTCGGAAGGATTTTTTGCCTGCCAGGACCAAAATGACTCCAAGGAACTTTTACTAATGCTGGATTACGGAATTTACTATGAGTTTATTCCAATGGATAGCTACGGAAGTGAAAATGAAAAAGCCATCCCATTGGCTGAAGTTGAAATCGGAAAAAATTATGCCGTGGTGATTACCACAAATGCCGGTTTGTGGCGCTATAAAATAGGCGACACCGTTAAGTTTACTTCTATAAGTCCGTACCGAATTAAAGTTACTGGGAGAACTAAACACCATATCAACGTTTTTGGAGAAGAATTGATCATTGAAAATGCTGAAGCAGCCTTAAAAAAGACGTCTTTGGTGACAAATTGTGAAATCATAGACTATACCGTTGCCCCTATTTTTATGGAAGGCAAGGAAAAAGGCGCCCACGAATGGATTATAGAATTTAAGAATCCGCCAAAGGATTTTGAGAAATTCAGTTATGAACTTGATTTGGCTTTACAGCAGGTAAACAGCGATTATGAAGCAAAACGTTATAATAACATGACACTAAATATGCCTAAAATTCACCAGGCAAGAGAAAGACTTTTTTACGATTGGCTGAAGAAAAATGACAAATTAGGCGGACAACATAAAATCCCAAGACTTTCTAATTCCCGCGATTATGTAGAGGAATTGCTGGAGATGAACCATTCTTAATATTAAATGGCCTCCTCCTTTCCAAGAAGGGAATGAATTCAGCTTTTGCTTAAAAAGGGATGTTTGAAAACGCTATATTTTAAATTAGAATAGAACATTTCAAAAGAAGAACCCCTCCGGCCTGCGGCCACCTCCCCTTGAAAATAAGGGGAGGAGCTAATATTTTTCTTTTTAAAAATTGTTCAGCTTCTAATACGTTTGCGATTCTAACATCTTAGATCCTGAAACCAGTTCAGGATGACGTTAAAGAGTAAACCACACAGGTTTTGAAAACCTGTGTGGTTTCTTAAATTAAAGCGTTTTAGCAACTTTATCTACAACCTCAATAGTTTTATCAAGATCTTCGTAAGAAAGTGCATCACTTATAAACCAGGTTTCAAAAGCACTTGGCGCGATGTAAATTCCGTTGTCCAGCATTCCGTGGAAAAATTTATTGAATATCCCATTTCGTGCCGACTTAGCAGCAGATTCAAAATCTACCACCGGGTCGTCTCCAAAATGAATAGAGATCATAGAACCTACACGGTTTATAGTGTGAGCTACTTTATTTTCAGTCAGTACCTTCTCTATCCCTTCATGAAGATATTCGGTCTTCTTGTCTATACTTTCAAAAATACTTCGGTTATTATCTAATTCGGTTAACATCGCAAGTCCGGCAGCCATTGCTAAAGGATTTCCGCTTAAAGTTCCTGCCTGGTATACAGGGCCAACGGGCGCCAGGTAATCCATAATTTCATTTCTCGCCGCAAAAGCACCAACAGGTAAACCACCACCAATAACTTTTCCGAAGCATACGATATCGGCATTCACTCCCATTCTTTCCTGAACTCCTCCCGGAGCAAGTCTAAATCCAGTCATTACCTCATCAAAAACCAATAGAATATCGTGTTGATCGCAAAGCTTGCGTAAACCTTCCAGGAATCCTTTATTTGGCGGAATACAGCCCATATTGCCGGCAACAGGCTCCAGAATGATACAGGAAATTTCATCCTTATTGGCTTCTACCAACTCTTTTACATTATCAAGATCGTTGTATTTAGCAAGCAAAGTATCTTTTGCCGTTCCTTGTGTAACACCGGGACTGTTTGGCGTTCCGAAAGTTACCGCGCCACTCCCCGCCTGGATCAGGAACGAATCGCTGTGCCCGTGATAACAACCGGCAAACTTAATGATCTTTTCTTTTCCGGTAAATCCACGAGCAAGCCTAACTGCGCTCATCGTAGCTTCGGTCCCAGAATTAACCATTCTTATCTTATCGATATTAGGCACCATTTTTACCGCCAATTCTGCGATTTTGGTTTCAATCTCGGTAGGAGTTCCAAAGGAAGTTCCCTTTTTTGCGATATCTACTACCGCATCAATTACCTTTTTATGGGCATGACCTAAAATTAATGGCCCCCACGAATTTATATAGTCTATTAATTTGTTTCCATCTTCATCATACAAATAAGGCCCTTCGGCTTTTTTTATAAAAATGGGATCACCTCCCACTGCTTTAAATGCCCTTACCGGGGAGTTCACTCCACCGGGAATTACTTTTTGTGCCGAAGCGAACAATTCGCTACTTCTCTTATAGATCATATTTTTTTATTCTGGAGAGATAATTACCAACATTTGCCCAACGGCTATATTGGTATCTCTTAAATTATTAAATCGCTGTAAATCTTCTACAGTTGTATTATGTTTTTTGGCAATTGCATATAAGGTATCTCCTTTTTTCACCCTGTAAGTTACAGACTCCGGCTCTTCAGGAGTGTAGGTATAACTTGGAGATGGCCTTTTAAGTACATCTGCATCAAATTGATAAAGTCTATATCGTTCTATTAGACCTATTAATTTATCTGGGTAACGCCTGTCTGTTGCATAACCTGCTTTCCTTAAACCTCTTGCCCAGCCTTTATAATCGTCTTTATCCAAATCAAAAAGCTCGGCATAACGTTTTCTTTCGGTTAGAAAAAGGGAATGGTCCCTATAAGAATAACGAGCATCTTTATATTTTCTAAAACATTCACCGCGAGCATCATCATCGTGATAAACCCTAGCTCCCTGCCAGTCGTGACATTTTATCCCGAAGTGATTATTTGCGCGCATAGTGAGATCACCCTTTCCACCGCCAGATTCTAATATTCCCTGCGCCAGAGTTACACTTGCAGGTATATCGTAAAGTCGCATTTCCTCCATTGCCACTGCAGCAAAATCCCTGATATAATCTTCAACAGTATAAAGTCTTGGGTTTACCGGTGGTAATTTTGGTGTTCCTTCTAAAGGTTTCACTCCTTCAATCTCCCTGTTTTCAGAAGATTCAGTAATAACACCTTCTCTTTTTGAATCCTTTTTAGTGGTGATCACCTTTTTCTTGCTTCCGCAGGAAACCGCAAATAATGCGCAGAAAAACAAAATAAAAAACCGGTTAAATCTCATCTTAGTAATTGATTAAAGGCAAATTTTTCTTTTTTAAAACGCTGTTCATTCCCGGGATTCCCTGTAAACCTCCTGTATGTATTGCCAGGATCTTACTTCCTGAAGGAAAATATCCGGTTTTTATAAGGTCAAAAATACCAAAAACTAATTTTCCCGTATATACCGGATCTAACTGAATTTGATATTTTTCTTTGAATTTATTAATAAAATTTATCAATTGCGAATCTACCTTAGCATAACCGCCAAAATGATAGTTTAGTATTAGTTCCCAATTATCCTTAATCCCGTATTTTTTAATTTCTTCGGAAAGAAAATCACCTTTTAAAGCCGGAAAACCCAGTATTTTCTGATTGTCTGCTGAAGCATTTATCAAGCCCGAAAGTGTCCCGCCTGTTCCTGCTGAAGCAGCTATAAAATCGAATTTCTTATCTTTCTCGCTTAAAATTTCCTCACAACCTTTTATCGCTAATTCGTTAGTGCAACCTTCGGGAACCAAATAAAATTCACCGAATTCTTCAGTTAGCTTCTGCTGAAACTCCAATGTTTCCTTTTTCCGATAATCTTTTCTGGAAACAAAGCTAAATTGCATTCCGCAGGAATGAGCAAAATTTAAAGTTTTGTTTTGGACTAAAGTATTTTCGAGGTTTTCACCTAATTCTTCCCCTCTAATAATTCCTATAGTTTTTAAACCTGAAAGTTTTCCTGCCGCCGCAGTAGCAGCAATATGGTTAGAATAAGCCCCACCAAAAGTTAGCAAGGTCTCCTTATCCTGTTTTTGAGCTTCAAAAATATTGTATTTAAGCTTCCTGAATTTATTCCCAGAAACTTCAGGATGCAGCAGATCTTCGCGTTTCAGGTAAAGGGAAATTCCATCTGAAAATTCAGCTATAAATTGATTTTCCGAAGAAATTTCAGCATTAAAATTTAAGGAATTCGGCATACAACAAAGGTCTTAATTCTGAGATTAACCACCTATACAAATTGCAAAAATGCCCAGAATTTACGCTCCTTTATATAATTCTCTTTCATTTCCTGGGTGTAAGCCTCCCGCTCGAAACTAATATTTTTATAGGCTAAAAAACGGTCTTTATACTGAATTAACCGAAGAAGATATTCAATCAAATACCAAATATAAAAAGGAAGGATAAGCAATTCTATTTGTTGCCTAAGATGAATCTTTTCGTGATTAATAAAAGTTTCATCTTTCTTAAGTTCCGGATTTTTTAAAATCACAAAAGGCCATAAACTCACACCTTTAAAAGATTTGCCCAGAACATATTTGTTAACGATTAGAATCACGTGTGGAAGTTAAGAAATTGTACTTTTGCCATATGAGTTTTTTAAAAAAAAGAATTCCGTTAGAAGAAGGAGATTACTATACCACTCCTGAAGGATATCGTTGTTTTACCGAGCAATATCATTTAAAGCGTGGTTATTGTTGTGAGAGCGGTTGCCGGCATTGCCCGTACGGTTTTGATAAAAAAACCGGGAAACACTTATAAACTATTTATTTTGGTAAGCCTGTATTTAATGGCAGAATCTCCCAAGACTTTAGATTCGTCTTTAAAAACCTGTAACAGGTAATTTTCACTCACCTGAAAATACAGCCTTTGGCGCTCTCCTAAACTAATGGTATTCCCTTGCTTATTCCATTCAAATTTTCCGGTTTCGTTAATATTTTCTTTAGCCTCTGTCCTGCCCAGGTAATGTTGAGAAAGTACGTAGTCTAAATTTTTCTTAATCTGAATACTGGTTTCAATTCCATCGCAATCCTCACAGGGCAAAACTCCTTTATAAACTCCAACCCAATCCAATGAGTTTTGAGAATTATGCGCCGTATCCATTCTGTTTTCTATATTTTCACTAGTATTTTCTGTAGTTTCTAATTCTGGATTCTTGCTTTCATCTTTACACGAAATAAGACAAAAAAGAGCAAGAAGAATTATAATAGATTTCATAATTTATTTCTTTAAAAGAGCGCTAAATTTATAGAAAATGCAATTTAAAACATCTTGATTTAACATTTCTTCCTAATATTGAAACCTATTGCAAACAGAAATTAAATGGAATTTAAAGCACAAATATTACAGGGAATTCCAGCAAACCTCCCTCCTAAGAAAGCATATGACACTTCCGCAAATCACGCCCCGAAACGTAAGAATATTTTAAATGCTAAAGAGAAAAAATTAGCGCTTCAAAATGCCTTGCGTTATTTCGAAGAAAAACATCACAAGGAACTTTTACCTGAATTTAAAGAAGAACTGAAAAACTACGGAAGGATCTATATGTATCGCCTGAAACCAGATTATGATTTGTATGCCCGGAATATTGAAGAATATCCCGGGAAGAGTATTCAGGCGAAAGGAATTATGCTCATGATTCAAAATAACCTCGATCCAAAAGTGGCTCAGCACCCAGATGAATTGATCACTTATGGTGGGAACGGTGCGGTTTTTCAAAATTGGGCGCAATACCTGCTCACGATGAAATATTTAGCCGAAATGGAAAACGACCAAACTTTGGCAATGTATTCCGGGCACCCCATGGGCTTGTTCCCATCTCACGAGAATGCTCCGCGAGTAGTTGTAACCAACGGAATGATGATCCCGAATTATTCTAAACCCGATGATTGGGAGAAATTAAACGCATTGGGCGTAACCCAATACGGGCAAATGACTGCCGGAAGTTTTATGTACATAGGCCCGCAGGGAATTGTTCACGGCACCACAATCACTGTACTCAATGCCGGTAGAAAAATATCAAAATCGGGCGAAGGGCTAGAGGGAAAATTATTTGTAACCTCCGGCCTTGGCGGCATGAGCGGTGCGCAGCCTAAAGCCGGGAATATAGCCGGTTGTATTACCGTTTGTGCCGAGGTAAACCCGAAAGCCACTCAAACCCGCCACAGCCAGGGTTGGATAGATGAAGTTATTGAAGATCTCACAGAACTTGTAAAAAGGGTTCATAAAGCCAAAGCAAATAAGGAGGTGATTTCTATCGCTTTTCAGGGAAATATCGTTGAAGTCTGGGAGTATTTTGACAAAGAGAATATTTATATCGATCTGGGCAGCGACCAGACTTCGCTTCATAATCCCTGGGCCGGTGGTTATTATCCGGTGGGATTAAGCCTGGAAGAAGCCAATAAAATGATAGCTGAAGAACCTGCGAAATTCAAAGAAAAAGTTCAGGACAGTCTTAAAAGACAAACGGCAGCAATTAATAAGCATACCGCAAAAGGCACTTATTTCTTCGATTACGGAAATGCTTTTTTATTGGAAGCTTCCCGCGCCGGAGCTGATGTTTTTGCTGAAAACGGGAACGATTTTAAATACCCGAGCTACGTTCAGGATATAATGGGACCAATGTGCTTTGATTATGGTTTTGGGCCGTTTAGATGGGTTTGTGCCTCAGGCAAAGAAGAGGATCTGGATAAAACCGATAAGATCGCTTCTGAAGTTTTGGAAGAGTTGAAAGAGAACTCTCCCGAGGAAATTCAGCAGCAAATGACTGATAATATTCAGTGGATAAAAGGCGCTCGGGAAAACAAACTGGTGGTAGGCTCTAAAGCAAGAATTCTTTACGCCGATGCTGAAGGCCGGGTGAAAATTGCAAAAGCTTTTAATGATGCCATTGGAAAAGGAGAAATTGGACCTATTGTTTTAGGTCGTGATCATCACGATGTTTCTGGGACCGATTCCCCTTATCGCGAAACTTCAAATATATACGACGGTTCTCAATTCACAGCAGATATGGCGATACAAAATGTGATTGGAGATAGCTTTAGAGGAGCTACCTGGGTGAGCATTCATAATGGCGGTGGCGTTGGATGGGGAGAGGTTATAAATGGCGGATTTGGTATGATTCTTGAAGGAAATAAAGCATCGGAATTGCGCTTAAAATCTATGCTTTTCTGGGATGTTAACAATGGAATTGCCCGCCGAAGCTGGGCCCGGAATAAAGAAGCAATCTTTGCTGCAAAAAGGGCTATGCATATGGAACCAAAGCTAAAAGTAACGATCCCAAACCTGGTAGACCCGGCTCTTTTCGACACTAACACCTAAAATAATATTTATGAAAGTCTTAAAAATTACACCGGTTTTCTTGCTGCTGGCCATTTTGCTAACTTCCTGCAGTAGTGTAAGAGTTGCTTCAGATTATGATAGAGAAGTAAACTTTAACCAATACCAAAGTTACGCTTTCTTTAAACCCGGAATAGATAAAGCTGAAATTTCAGATTTAGACAAGAAACGGATTCTTCGAGCTATTGAAGCTGAAATGCAACGAAAGGGTTTCACAAAATCTGATGATCCAGATCTTTTGGTAAGCATTTTTACCAAAACCAATGAAAACATAAATATCTACCAAAACAATATGATGGGCTGGGGATACGGCTGGGGATGGCACCCCTGGTATTGGGGCTCAGGCTATAACACAGTAAATCGTACAAGTGAAGGCACACTTTATATAGATCTAATTGATGCCGAAGGCAAAGAACTGGTTTGGCAGGGAATGGGAACTGCAGCGCTGGCTAGTGATGTAAACAAAAAACAGAAAAGAATAAATGAAATTGTTCAGGAAATATTAGAAAAGTACCCACCAGAAATAGATTAATTACCCCACAAATTTTTCATTGAAAATGCTCCTATAACAGGGGCATTTTTATTTTTATAAGCATTTTATTATCAATTTACGAATTTCATCTTAATTTCTTATCTTTATATTGAATTTTATTTAATCTCCGTTATGCTCGATAAAATTGAATCTAACCCGATTTTAGACCGCTTGCCGGCCCATCTTCAGCAATATATAAAACCACAGAATTACGAAAATTATTCTCCGGTAAATCACGCGGTTTGGCGTTATGTAATGCGTAAAAACGTAAATTATCTGAGTAAAGTTGCGCATGAATCTTATCTTGATGGATTAAAGAAAACTGGGATTTTTATAGATCATATTCCCAATATGTATGGGATGAACCGTATTTTAAAAGAAATTGGTTGGGCTGCTGTTGCGGTTGACGGTTTTATACCCCCGGCTGCTTTTATGGAATTTCAGGCTTATAATGTACTGGTAATCGCCAGCGACATTCGCCAACTTGAACATATAGAATACACTCCTGCTCCCGATATTATTCACGAAGGCGCTGGCCACGCCCCTATTATTGCTAATCCTGAATACTCCGAATACTTGAGACGTTTTGGTGAAATTGGCTGCAAGGCGATTTCCAGTGCCAGAGATTATGAAATATATGAAGCTATCAGACATCTTTCCATCATTAAAGAAGCCGAAGACACTCCGCGAGATGAGATTCAGGCTGCCGAGAAAAAGGTAGATAAACTTCAGAATGAAGCCAGCGAGCATAGTGAAATGGCGCAAATTAGGAACCTACACTGGTGGACTGTAGAATATGGTTTAATAGGCACCCCGGAAAACCCTAAGATCTATGGCGCCGGCTTACTTTCTTCAATTGGGGAAAGCGCATGGTGTATGACAGATAAGGTGAAGAAAATCCCATATTCCATAGAAGCCTGCAAGCAGGAGTTTGATATTACCAAACCTCAACCTCAGCTCTATGTGACGCCAGATTTCGCACATTTGAGTTCTGTTCTAGAAGAATTTGCCAATAAAATGGCCTTAAGAAAAGGTGGATTGGAAGGAATTCAGAAGTTGATAGATTCTAAAAATCTTGGAACCATAGAATTAAGCACAGGCTTACAGATCTCTGGAGATTTTTCTAAAGTAATAGCTCACGAAGGGAAACCTATTTACATACAAACTTCAGGAAAAACCACGCTCTCACATCGCGAGAAAGAACTGGTTGGTCACGGTATTAAAAACCATCCGGAAGGATTTGGATCTCCTATTGGATCTTTAAAAGGAATAAATTTAGCTATCGAAGATATGAGTCCGAGGGATCTTCGGGCTTACGATATTTACGAAGGCGAAAAGATTGAATTTGAATTTGAAGGCGGAATAAAAATTATAGGTGAAATCATTACCGGAACCAGAAATCTTCAGGGAAAAATCATCCTGATAAGCTTAAAGGATTGCAGCGTAACTTATGGCGACGACATCCTGTTTAAAGCTGAATGGGGTAAATATGATATGGCAATTGGGAAAGAAATCATTTCTGCATTTGCCGGCCCGGCCGATAATTTTTCATTCGATTTAATTACCCATAAAACTTCCAGCACCACCATAAAAAGCAAAAAGACTCCAGAACGTGAAGAACTGGCTTCCCTTTATGCTTCAGTTAGAAATATAAGAGAAGGAAAAGATGCGAAATTTTCGCTTGTAGCGGCTTTTGATCTCGTAAAAAAGCACCATCCAAAAGACTGGTTGCTTTCGGTGGAAATCTATGAATTGGCAGTTGGAAAAGATGATAACCTTAGCAAAGTGGTTTTAAACCATTTGCAAGATGTAAAATCCAAACGACCAGATATTTCCCATTTAATCCAAGATGGAATAAACCTGATAGAAGGACAGCTCGTAAAGTAATATCAAAGTTTTAATTCCTGCAGTTCTTCTGAATCCTTAAAATTCTGGTCGTTATATTGCAGCGTCCAGCCCATAGAATTAGTTAATATATAAATCTTTTGCAATTCGCTTATCAGCCTGTTTTGGGCATTAGATTTTAACGAAGAAGAATCGACTTTTTGCATGATGGATTTTTCAATGCGACTACGTATTTTATTGTGATCTTCAGCGTCAAACTGGTTTAGGTAATCTTGGGTCACATCGTAATATTTTATCTCTGGATTTATAGTAATCTCTTCTTCGGGAATATAAGTGATGCGTACAATTTTGTTTTCTTCATCAATCTCAGTTTGCAATTTACTTAGATCGTAGGCTACCGTTGCCGTGGCATTTACCACGATTAGCGCCTTTTTTCTTGCTGAAAAAATATCAAGATAGAATTTCCTGGAATCTTTGTATGAATATACCTGTGAGAAAGTACCTTCAGTCACCACCAACTTTCCAACATTTTTTATTTGCTTTTGAAGCAAGGCAGTGCTTTTTTCCAGCTGGTCTCTTTCCTTATTTCTATTTTCACAATAGCGAATTCCAAAAACAACAAGCAATACTAAAAAGGCTCCAATAAGGAAATTTTTCATTTATCAATTTTTTCTAAAGGTACAAAGATTGTGAATTTAGGGTTTGTTGAAGAAAACGTTGGTGCTATAAAAAACTTATGGACGGCCCCACCCGTCCATAAGTTTTTAAAATTTCTAAAATCTACCCCAACAAATTTTAGAAAACGAATTAAGATACTTATCAAAACCCTAAGACTTTTCAGCCTTTCTTTTTCAACCACTTATATCCTGAATTCTAGATTAAAAGTACAAAATATTTTAATACCAAGTCAAGGAAAAATTTAAATTAAAGATTTTTTTACCAAACCTTAATTTAAAATTTCAAATGTGGATATTCCTCCTGAAGTGCTATAATTTTTGCTTTTAATTGGTCTAAAAAATGCAAGTGGTCAGTAGAATTCGGATTAAAAGGACGATGCATCAATCCCTTTTGAATCTTTTCTACTTCTTCCATCACCTGAAAAGAGGCTTCAGAAAACCAGCTACTAGTAAAGTGCTCCCAAATATAATTTATGGCAGTTGGAGCGGGATGCAGCATATCATTGCTATAAAAGCGATAATCCCGAAGCTCATCCATCATCAATTCGTAGGAAGGAAAATATTGGGTATTTTGATTTTCCTCACAAATTTGATGAACCGCACTGATTAAATGAGCTTTACTACGCTGATTTTCAATAAATCCATCTTTAATATGTCGAACCGGCGACACGGTAAAAATGATTTCAATGTTAAGATTTAATTGCTTTAAATCTTCCAAAATCCCCTGCAATGCCTGCTGAATTTCTTCTGAAGACCGCAATTCTTTCCTAAAACTTTTCTGCGGTATTTTATGACAATTAGCTACTGTTTGTTGACTTTCCAAATTAAAATAACTCCAGGCAGTGCCTAAAGTGATAACAAGATGTGAGCTTTGCTGAAGAAACTCCCTGGCATTTTGTAAAGCTGAATTAAGGTCTTCAAGCAGAACTTTAGCATTTGGATTACTTAAAGAAGAATGCGCATCAAAACAGTGCCAGCGCTCCTGACGCTGAAAAATATCTTTTTCAGCGTAAGACGAATTTTCAGTTATTTTCTGAAAAAACTTCGCAATAGCCAACGGGTGAAAAAGAATTCCGAAGGGATTCTGTAAATTTTGCAGTTTATAGAAATCCAGTTTTTTACCAATATTCTCTATAAAACAGGAACCGATTAGAAAAAGTTTAGATTCATAATCTATCTTAGGCTCAGCCGGTTTTATAGGTATTTTGGTTCTGAAATCCATAAATTTATAGGAAACCACGCAGGATTATATAGAAATCCTGCGTGGATTGGTATTCTATTTTAAATAAGACGCTGCTTCCTGCAAAGCCTCATTTATCCCTTCCGGTTTTTTACCACCGGCAGTTGCGAAAAACGGCTGGCCACCGCCACCGCCCTGGATATATTTGCCCAGTTCTTTTACGATTTCCCCTGCGTGCAGGTCTTTTTCTTTAGCAAGCTCTTTAGAAATAAAGCAACTTAAAAGTGCTTTCCCGTTTTGCTCGGTTCCGAACAATAAAAATAAATTCTCAAGCTCATCTCCCAACTGGAAGGCTAGATCTTTTATTCCGCCGGCATCGAGATCTACTTTTTTGGCAAGGAAATTAACTCCGTTAATTTTAGAAATCTCGGCTTTTAATTCACTTTTCAGGTTTTTAGCTTTATCTCTTAATAATGCATCAACCTGCTTTTTTAAAGCTGCGTTTTCTTCCTGAAGAGAATTCAACGCTTTCACCGGATCTTTTGCATTTTTAAATTCAGCTTTTATTTGCTGTAAAACCTCATCCTGATCAACAAAATATTCTTTAACAGCTTCGCCGGTAATCGCTTCAATTCTTCTAATTCCTGAGGCGACAGCAGCTTCAGCAGTTATTTTAAAATGCCAGATTTCGGATGTATTCTGAACATGAATTCCCCCGCAAAGTTCCATGGATTCCCCGAAGCGGATAGCACGAACCGAATCTCCATATTTCTCTCCAAAAAGTGCCAAAGCTCCCTGATTTACCGCTTCTTTAAAAGCAATATTACGTTGCTCTTCTAAAGGCAGTTGCTCATTAATTCGCTGATTTATCAGCTTTTCAACCTGTTCAAGTTCCTCCTTAGACACTTTGCTGAAATGCGAAAAATCGAAACGTAAATAATCTCCTTTTACCAAAGAGCCTTTTTGTTCTACGTGAGTTCCTAAAACATCCCTAAGTGCCTGGTGCAATAAATGTGTGGCCGTATGGTTTGCCGCCGTAGCCGCACGATTTTTAGCATTTACCACGGCTTTAAATTCTACGGTAGGATCTTTGGGTAGAGATTTAGCAAAATGAACAATGAGGTTGTTTTCCTTTTTGGTATCGGTGATTTCAGCTTTGTTGCCTTCAGCATCCTGAAGAAAACCTTTATCCCCAACCTGTCCTCCACCTTCCGGATAAAATGGGGTTTGGGTTAGCACGATTTGAAATAACGCACCTTTTTTACTTTCAACTTTTCGGTAACGGGCAATTTTGGCTTCTACCTCTAACTGGTCGTAACCCACAAAAGCTTCAGCATTTACAGGGTTTATTTCTTCCCAGTCTCCCGCAGTAACCTGGGTTGCAGCACGAGACCTGTCTTTTTGTTGTTTTAGTTGAGCTTCGAATTCTTTCTGATCAAGATCAAATCCGCGTTCGCGTAGAATTAAAGCAGTAAGATCTATTGGAAATCCAAAAGTATCGTAAAGCTCAAAAGCTTTTTTTCCCGAAACGGTTTTCCCTTTGGTTTCTGAAATTATATTTTCCAATAAAATCAATCCCTGATCTAGTGTTCTTAGGAAAGATTGTTCCTCTTCTCTAATTACATTTTCGCATAAAGTTTTTTGAGACAGTTCAGGAAATGATTCTCCCATTTGTTTGCTTAAAACATCTACAAGCTTATAAATAAAAGGCTCTTTGGTTTCTAAAAATGTAAATCCGTAGCGAATAGCACGTCTTAAAATTCTTCTAATCACATAGCCCGCTCCAGTATTTGAAGGTAGCTGTCCATCGGCAATCGAAAAGGTAACTGCTCGAACGTGATCGGCAATTACACGAATGGCAATATCAGTTTTTTCAGATTTTCCATAAGTGGAATTGGTGATTTTTTCAAGCTCTGAAATTAACGGGGTAAAAACATCGGTATCGTAATTAGATTGTGTTCCCTGCAAGACCATACAAAGACGTTCAAAACCCATCCCGGTATCTATGTGTTTTGCCGGTAATTCTACCAAAGAGCCATCAGCTTTTCGGTTATACTGCATAAAAACCAGGTTCCAGATTTCTACCACCTGCGGGTGATCGGCATTTACCAGTTCTTTTCCTGGTGTTTTGGCTTTTTCAGCTTCAGAACGGATATCAATATGAATTTCAGAACACGGTCCGCAAGGTCCCTGGTCTCCCATTTCCCAGAAATTATCCTTTTTATCGCCGTAAACAATTCGGTCTTCAGGAACAATTTTCTTCCAAAGCTCGAGAGCTTCAGTATCTAAGCCTAATTTATCTTCCTTGCTTCCTTCAAAAACAGAAACGTAAAGATTTTCAGGAGTAATTTTAAAAACCTCGGTTAGTAATTCCCAGGCCCAGTTTATGGCTTCCTCTTTAAAATAATCGCCAAAACTCCAGTTTCCCAACATCTCGAACATCGTGTGGTGGTATGTATCCATTCCCACTTCTTCCAAATCATTGTGTTTTCCGCTTACGCGAAGGCATTTTTGGCTATCGGTAACACGGGAACTGGAAGGCTCACTATTTCCTAAAAAATATTCCTTAAACTGAACCATCCCGGCATTGGTGAACATTAATGTGGGATCGTCTTTTAGTACCATAGGCGCTGAAGGAACGATTTTATGAGATTTGGATTTAAAAAATTCTAAAAACTGGCTTCTTATTTCCTGAGATTTCATCTAACTGCTCTAATCTAAAATTATTAATTTGTGTTGGTGCTGAAACAATTTCCTATATTTGTTCGTTTACCAGACTAAACTTAGCACGGAAATTACTAAGTATTGTTGGCAAAAATAGCATAAATTTGACTCATGTCGAAGGTTAAATATTATTACGATAGCGACACGCAATCCTATAGAAAAATAGAGCGCCGAAAAGGTCGCCGCATAGGGATTGTGCTGCTTAGTATTTTAGGATCTTTCCTCTCCGGTTTTCTATTATTAGTCATTTATTTAAACATTCCACAGATTGTAACCCCTAAAGAAAAAGCCTTAAAACGCGAGCTTCAAAACATGGAGTTGCAATATGGTTTGCTGAATAAAAAAATGGGGCAAATCCAGAATGTACTGGCCAATATTGAAGATCGCGACAATAATATTTACAGGGTTTATTTTGAAGCCAATCCAATTCCTGAAGAACAAAGAAGAGCAGGTTTTGGCGGTATTAACCGCTATAAAGACCTGGAAGGTTTTGATAATTCCAAATTGATTATTGAAACCAGCAAACGTATGGATATTCTCACCAAGCAATTGGTAGTACAATCTAGATCTCTTGATGAAATTGCCGAATTAGCAAAAGAAAAAGAGAGCCTATTATCGTCAGTTCCTGCCATTCAGCCGGTAAAAAACGAGGATCTTAGCAGGATCGCTTCCGGATACGGTTGGAGAACAGATCCTTTTACCAAAGTGAGAAAATTTCACCACGGAATGGATTTTAGCGCGCCTCGCGGCACCCCTGTTTATGCTACAGGAAATGGACGAATAGAAAGAGCCGACAACCGCTCTACCGGTTACGGCAATCATATTAGAATAGATCACGACTATGGCTACACCAGCCTGTATGCACATTTATATAAATACAATGTGAGAGTTGGCCAGCGGGTACAACGTGGAGATATTATTGGTTATGTTGGTAGTACAGGGAGATCCCAAGGTCCCCATTTGCATTATGAGATCTTTAAAGAAGACCGGCGAATTAACCCGATTAATTTTTACTACGGAAACCTTTCACCGGAAGAATTTGATAAGATTCTGGAAAAAGCACAACAAGAAAATCAATCCCTGGATTAATGCATCTCAATTTACCAGACAAAAGATATTACGGCATTGGCGAAGTCGCAGAAGCCTTTAAGGTGAATACTTCTCTAATTAGATTTTGGGAAAAGGAGTTCGATGTAATTCAGCCTAAGAAAAACGCAAAAGGGAATAGAAAATTTACCCCGGAAGATATTAAGAATTTAGAGCTTATATATCACCTTGTAAAAGAACGAGGATTCACCCTTGAAGGTGCAAAAACACATTTAAAAGAAGAAAAACACAAAACCCTTAGCAACTTCGAAATAATTCGTAAGTTGGAAGGAGTAAAAGCAAAACTAATCAATCTTAAAAATCAGTTGTAAAAATGAAAAAATGGTTAATCCCTGTAATAGTAATCGTTGTTCTCGGTATTATTGTTTACAGTCTTACTGCAGGAGTAAATAACACCGCGGTAGAATATGAAGAAGGAGTTATGAAGAATTGGGCTGATGTTGAAAATGCCTATCAGCGAAGAAGTGATCTTATCCCAAATTTAGTTAGCACCGTAGAAGGTTCAGCCGATTTTGAACGTGGAACTTTAACCGATGTAATTGAAGCACGGGCCAAAGCTACTTCAGTGAATGTTGATGCCGGAAATTTAGATCCGCAACAAATTCAGCAGTTTCAACAAGCACAGGGCGGATTATCTTCAGCATTATCCAGACTTTTGGTTTCCGTTGAAAGATATCCCGATATTAAATCGAATCAAAATTTCCTTCAGTTGCAATCACAATTAGAAGGAACCGAAAACCGAATTAGCGTAGCGAGAAACCGTTACAATGAAGCGGTTAGACAATACAACACCTACATAAGAAAGTTCCCTAATAATATTTTTGCCGGAATGTTCGGTTTTGAAAGAAAACCACCATTTGAAGCAGAAGAAGGTGCAGACAACGCCCCTGATGTTGAATTTGATTTTTAAGCGAAATGAGTAAAGTTGAAGATTTTTTAAGCAAAAAAGACGAAGAGGAAATCATCGAAGCCATTAGGACGGCAGAGAGCCATACTTCTGGAGAAGTAAGGGTTCACCTGGAAAAGACCACGGGTGATCTGGATATTTTTGATCGCGCCATGGAGGTTTTTCATATGCTGAAAATGGATAATACCAAGCACGATAATGGAGTGCTTATCTATGTTGCTGTAGAAGATCATAATTTTGTGATCTACGGCGACAAAGGAATAAATGATGTAGTTCCAAACAATTTTTGGGAAAGCACAAAAGATGCCATTGTAGAAAAATTTAAAAAAGGAGAATTTAAGCAAGGTTTGATAGACGGAATTTTAACCGCAGGCCAGCAGCTTAAAAAACACTTCCCCTGGAGTGAAGACACCCGGGACGAACTCTCCAATGAAATTTCAAAAGGATAAATGCCACAATTCACTAAAAGATTCAAACTATTATTTTTGTTTTTCCTCGTTTTTTCGGGGTTTATATATGCGCAGCGCGAGATTCCACCTAAACCTTCAGAGGAAACCAGCGTTTATGATGAAGCTGATATTCTATCTTCCTCGGAAGAAAGTCAACTCAAGCAAAAGCTAATCAATTATGCTGATACCACTTCAACCCAAATTGTAATTGCTACCATAGAATCTTTACAGGGAGAATATGAAGGAGTATACGCCGCAGAATGGGCCCAGGAATGGGGAATTGGACAAAGCGAAAAAGATAACGGACTTCTAATTCTAGTTGCGGAAAATGATCGAAAAATCTGGATCACCACAGGCTATGGACTTGAAGAATACATGACCGATGCCCGAAGTAAACAAATAATAGAACAAATTATTCTTCCCGAATTTAGAAACGGAAGTTATTATAACGGTCTTGATGCAGGAACTACAGCTATTTTCCAGATCTTAGATGGCTCTTTTGAAGGAACACCTCAAAGACGTGGCCAATCTAAGGGCATTCCCGTACAACTTCTTGTAATGGGAATTATTTTACTGGTTATTATTGTTTCTCTTGCCAATAAAAACAAAGGCGGAAGAAATGGTGGTCGAAGAAGTGCCGGAGGTACCTTTCTGGATGCTGTTATTTTAAGTTCACTGGGTCGCGGTACATTTGGCGGCGGCAGTTCCGGTGGAGGTTTTGTCGGCGGTGGAGGCTTTGGTGGTGGCTTCGGCGGTGGAGGCTTTGGCGGCGGCGGTGCCGGTGGAAGCTGGTAGCTGGTAGTATTCAGTTGCTAGTAGGCAGTAAAAACAGTTCTCATTTTTCAGTGATTTTTTAACTGAAAAATTATAAAGATTAAAAGGCATGATTCCAGGATATTCTCAGAATCATGCCTTTAGTATTTTAGGTAAGACATCCTTCAGGATTTGTCTTCTTCGCCTGCTATCAGGCATTTCTCCGCCGCCAAAATTGCTAAGTTTATACGTATAAACTTAACATCGCGTACTGAGTAAGAATAAGACTATTGGTAGTCTATGTATTCTAGCATCAAGCTCATTTTCAAGTCAGCCAATACCAGTACCCTGAAAAGGAAGGATTTATCTTCCTCGCCTCCTGCGTGAATTATCACCAAAATTATTGATCTTATAAGTAAAGCTAAGCATTGCATAGCGGGTAAGGATCAGGCTTTGGGTATCCTGAATGTAATCATCCCCTATCGTCCTGCGGGTGTCCACATTCTCATCTAAGAGATCGTATACCTGTACTTTGACGGTCGCATCATCATCCAGAAACTGGTATCCCAGACTAATATTCCACAGGATAGCAGTGTTATCAAAACCCGGGGAAACCTGCCCGAAGTAGTTATAGTTTATATCATTTCCAAAGATCACGTTTTCAGGCCAATAGGAGGTTGCCTGCAAACCTATGCTATGGTTGGTTACCTCCTCATCCCTATTGGAATTAATGTCATAACTGCTGCTGTTATAGTCAAGGGAATAGCTGGGATTAATCTCAAACAATTCATCTATGGCGTAGGTAAACCGTATTCTCGGACTGACAGAGTAACGCTCTGCGTTGTACTTCTCGGCATTGATGAACCCCACATTTTTGTTATAGGAGCCATAAAGTCTAACGTTATAGCGGAATTCTGTTGTACCGTCTTCTATCTGCTTGTTGTAAGAACCTCCAATTCCGGCACTCATGGCTCCATCTACATTCGTATACGTGGTATTTCGAACGAGATCCTCATCCACTGTTGTCACAGAGACCACTTGATTCTTGGTAGTTCTGAAATTAATCCAGGAATTATAACCTGTTCTGGTGGCGTAATCAAAGTTACTGAAATCCAGATTTACATCCTGTCTATAGGCAGGTCTAAGACCCGGATTCCCCACCCTGATGTGCAAAGGATTCGTACGATCAACAACAGGTTGCAGCTGATTAATATTGGGAATATCAACATCGGTACTATAGCGTACAGAAATATTTTTGGAACGCTCCACCTCATATCTCACGCGGGCATAGACTAAAAGATTGTTAAAGGTATTATCGAAAGTTGTCTCTTCCAGGAAATTTTCATTCTCCAGGCTTGTATGATGAAGCCCTATATCTGTATTGATCCTCCATAGGTCTCCTTCGTAGTTCAAGCCAAGCCGAGGCCTGTGCCGCTTGCTTTTCACCTCAAAATCATTGCTTAACACCGTATTCAGGTTATCGTAATTGCCGTCACCGTTTTCCGCTTCAAAAACATATCTTTTATTAGTAGCGTGCTCATAATCCATGTCGTAAGACACATCCAGGAATAATTGATCGGCGAGGACGGACCGCTGATTTAGTTCAAAAGCATAACGATCCTCATTTTCATCCTCGTCTATAAACTGGTCCTGAATCTCCATCCTTTCCTCGTCTCCCTCAAAGAACCTGCTTTCCGAATAGTAGAAATTATCATTGCGCTGCCGGTTGTGGTCATTAGAAAATTCAACGCCAACAAAGGCGCCCCGTGCTCCAAAACGCTTGATAAAATCGATTTCATTGCTGAAATCTTCCCTTTCCAGATCCTCCTCCTGAAAGGTCTCGGTATTATTCACCAGATCGCCGCTGCTGCTCCGAGACTCGGCCATACTAGTTCGATTTGAAGTTCCGTAGTTGGCATTGAACCGCGGAGTAATAGATAAACGGGTAAGGGTATCAAACTCGATCTCAAAATCCAGGTTGGCCCGGTGACTGTCGTTAACAAGGGTACTCCTGTCTTCAGAATTCCTGAAATAACTGGAATCCGGCAGAATGTTTTCCCTGGAAACCACGGTTCTTCTTTCAGTGTCATTCTTCCCAAAGAAGTAGTCCCCGCTTATTTCTATTTCTTCCCAGGCCTCCATATCCTCCCACTTATTCACAAAATTGAGTCCGGCGGTTTCCGATTTGGTGATTCCGCCACCACCGCCGCCGAAAACACTTCTCCCGGCACTCCGGCCCATCATTCCATACACCTCATCATAGCTGAATCCTGAGCTGTTAATATTATTAGAACTTGCCAGGGCACTTATTCGGAATTCGTCCTTGAAGTAGTTCGCGATTCCGCTCATTTCATACCTTTCATCGGTTCCTCCCCCAGCAGTTGCCCGCGTAAAATACCCCTTATTCTGATCCTCCTGAATGGTAATATTGACGGTCTTGTTCTCAGGATCCCCGGCCTGCCCCGTAAATTCCTGCTCTTCAGTCTTGGTATCCATCACCTGGATTTTTTCAATAATCTCCTTCGGTAGATTTTTCGTGGCAATACGGTGATCACTACCAAAGAATTCCTCCCCGTTCACTAAAAACCTCGTTACAGGTCTACCATTGATAGTAATGTTTCCTTCCGTATCCACCTCCACTCCCGGAAGTTGCTTCATTAGCTCTTCCAGATTGGCATCGGGACGGGTCTTGAAAGATTGTGCATTAAATTCCAGAGTATCTTTTTTCATCGAAATAGGAGCACTTTTTCCCTGCACAAGAATTTCATCGAGGGCGTTATCCTGAATTTCCATAGAGATATCTCCGAGATCCTGGCTTGTTTTTATTTCCAGGCTGCGGTTATATGTCTGAAATCCAGCATAAGAGATTCTGAAATTTACTTCTTCATCTTGAGTGGATCCAGAAAGTAGGAATTCTCCGTTTCTCTCAGAAATAGTATATGTTACAAGACTACTGTCGGAAGGCTTTTCTGCAAAAATAGTTGCCGATTCGAGCGGATTCCCATCGGAATCCATTACTTTTCCAGTGATTTCAAAATCCTGGGAATAAATGAGACTGAACGAAAATAGGAAAAGGAGGGTGCTAAAATATTTCATCAAAAAAGCTTAGATTCGGTTAGTTTTTAGTATCTCTAACAAATCTTTGACTACACTTTTATCAAATGGTTTAATGAATTATTTAAATAATGTATATTTTATATTCAAAAATTTATTTCTTTCTGAAGTAAATGCTAACAGGCACCCCTGAAAAATCGAATTCTTTACGCAACTTATTCTCTATAAAACGTTTATAAGGATCTCTCACATATTGCGGAAGATTGCAGAAAAACGCAAATTGCGGCTGTGGCGTAGGTAATTGCGTACAGAATTTAATCTTCACGTACTTACCTTTATAAGCCGGCGGCGGATTCTGCTCTATTATTGGAAGCATAATATCGTTAAGCTCCCGGGTTTTAATTTTCTTACTACGATTCTCATAAACCTTTACGGCCGTTTCTATCGATTTAAAAATACGCTGCTTGGTAAGCACCGACATAAAAACAATCGGAACATCAGTAAAAGGTTCTATTTCGCGCCTAATCATTGCTTGGAATTCCTTCATGGTGTTGGTTTCCTTGTCTTCCACCAAATCCCATTTATTCACTAGAATCACGATTCCTTTGCGGTTTCTTTGTGCAAGCCAGAAGATATTCTGCACCTGCCCATCAAAACCACGGGTAGCATCCAGGATTACAAGACACACATCGCAATTTTCTATGGCACGAACAGAACGCATTACTGAGTAAAATTCAAGATCTTCCTTAACCTTGGCTTTTCTTCTAATCCCGGCGGTATCTACCAGGTTGAACTCAAAACCAAAGCGATTGTATTTGGTATCCATAGAATCGCGGGTAGTCCCGGCAATGTCTGTAACTATATACCGTTCTTCACCAATTAAGGCGTTTATAAAAGAAGATTTTCCGGCATTGGGACGACCCACAACAGCAAATCTAGGTAATTCGGTTTCTTCTTCGGCTTCGTTTACTGGAAGAGCTTCAATTAAAGCATCGAGTAAATCTCCCGTTCCACTTCCGTTTGTACTGGCGATAGGAAAATATTCCCCAAGCCCCAGCGAATAGAATTCAACCGCGTTTTCCAGTCTTTTATTATTATCTACCTTATTTACTGCTAAAAGTACAGGCTTATCTACTTTTCTAAGCAGTTCCGCTACATCCTCATCCATTGGAGTCACGCCACTTTCTACATCTACCATAAAAATAATAGCATCGGCTTCATCGATGGCAAGTTCAACCTGTTTGTCTATTTCGGCTTCAAATATATCGTCGCTTCCAACGATATAACCACCTGTATCTATAACGGAAAAATTACGTCCATTCCAGTCAGATTTTCCATAATGGCGATCGCGGGTTACCCCACTAACCGAATCTACAATCGCCTCGCGGCGTTGAATTAACCGGTTGAAAAAAGTGGATTTACCAACATTTGGTCTTCCTACAATGGCTACAATATTGCCCATAACATTTTATTCTTTAATCCCTCATTGAGGAAATATTTACCGGGATTTAATTCCGATAAATTTAATTGATTCTTAAACATAAGACTGATCAAGAAAGTTTTTAGCTACGTCACCCTGAATTTATTTCAAGATCTAATTTTTAATAGTTCGAAACATATTAGAAGCTGAAACAAGTTCAGCTTGACGAAAACAAGACTTCTCAAACGGTGCCTTTTGATTTGTTTTGCAAAATTAGTGTAAAAATTCGGGTTTACCCGAAACATAGAAAATGGAAGTTTTCCAAAAGGAAAATCGAAGTTTTTATATGTTTCTTCCGGAATAATTATTCGTTATATCCAAAACGCTTCAGCTGGCGTTGGTCGCTTCTCCAGTTTTTGTTCACTTTAACGTACAGTTCCAGATGAACCTGTTTTCCGAAGAATTTCTCGAGATCTTTCCTGGCTTCAACTCCTACCCTTTTTAAAGCGGCCCCTTTATGACCAATAATAATCCCTTTTTGGGTTTCACGCTCTACCATAATCACACTTCGCATTCTAATAATTTTCTCTTCTTCAAAAAATTCCTGGGTATCTATTTCTACGGCATAAGGAATCTCCTTTTTGTAATGCATTAAAATTTTCTCACGTATAATTTCATTTACAAAGAAACGCTCGGGTTTATCGGTAAGCGTATCTTTTGGATAAAACGCCGGAGATTCAGGTAATAATTCAATAATTCGGTTAAAAACTTCAGCGACATTAAAACCTTCTAGTGCCGAAACCGGGAAAATTTCAGCATTGGGCACTTTTTCAGTCCACATTTGCACCTGGTTTTCTAATTCTTCCTGGTTAGATTTATCGATTTTATTAAGCAATAAAATAACCGGAATATCGGTTGAAATTATCTTTTCAAAAAAGGCTTCATCTTTAAGCTCCTTTTCACCAATTTCTACCATATAAACCAGAACATCGGCATCTTCAAAAGCAGATTTTACAAATCCCATCATAGATTCCTGCAACTCGTAAGCCGGTTTTATAATTCCCGGGGTATCACTAAGAAGCATTTGGAAATCTTCACCATTCACAATTCCTAAAATACGGTGGCGAGTGGTTTGCGCTTTAGAAGTGATAATAGACAACTTTTCTCCTACAAAAGCATTCATAAGGGTAGATTTTCCCACATTTGGGTTCCCTATAATATTTACAAATCCCGCTTTATGTACCATGTTGATAATTTTTATGCTACAAAGGTAAGACGATTAGATAACAGATATCTCCTTTTGGTTTAAATTTATTTCTGAAATAGATTTTCTACTAATTTTCTAACAAAATTTTTTAGTAATTTGATAATCAGAGGGCTTCATATTGTGAAAGTATTAAAAATTCCAACTTAAGCTGCTGTATACTTTTCTATTAAAAATAATTGGCTAATTTTGCCCGCTCTTATGAAGCACAGAAGAAATATACAATCGTCTCCACTTACGCCGCCCTAGGTAGTTAAGTCTTCATTTCTATTAGATTCCGAAATTTATTTTTCTGCGGATAAAATCCGCTTTCCACTATTTATTAAAATTATATTCTGATGCAAAAAATCTTCAACCTGTTTGATTTTTCACAAAAAGTAGATTACAAAAACGAAATTTTAGCCGGGCTTACCGTTGCCCTCGCATTAATTCCTGAAGCCGTTGCTTTTGCTTTAATTGCGGGACTTTCTCCTTTAACCGGTTTGTATGCCGCGTTTGTTATGGGATTGGTTACCGCCATTTTGGGTGGTCGTCCCGGGATGATCTCTGGAGCTACAGGAGCCGTGGCCGTAGTAATTGTAGCATTAGCAGTTTCCCACGGACCAGAATATGTATTTGCCACTGTAGTTTTGGCCGGACTTATACAGGTTCTCGCCGGAGTTTTAAAACTCGGTAAATTGATACGCCTGGTACCGCATTCGGTGATCTTCGGTTTCGTAAATGGTTTAGCGATCATTATTTTTATGTCGCAATTAGACCAGTTTAAAGCTTTAAATCCTATTACTGGCGAATTAGAGTGGATGACGGGCCCACCAATGTATACATTTCTTGGACTTGTGAGCATTGCTATTTTAATTATCTGGCTTTTACCTAGGCTCACAAAAATAGTCCCTGCAACTTTGGTAGCGATTCTAGTGGTTTTTGGGATTGTTGCCGCACTTGGAATAGATACAAAAACTGTTGGAGATATCGCTTCAATTAAAGGTAGTTTTCCTCCATTTCACATTCCTATGGTGCCATTTAACCTGGATACTTTAATGCTTATTTTCCCGTACGCCGCAATTATGGCCGGGGTTGGTTTAATTGAAAGTTTATTAACCCTAAATATTATTGACGAAATTACTGAAACACGCGGAAGTGGAAATAAAGAATGTGTAGCGCAGGGAACTGCCAACGTACTTTCTGGATTTTTCTCCGGGATGGGTGGTTGTGCTATGCTTGGCCAGAGTTTAATTAACGTGTCTTCGGGAGCTAGGGCTCGACTATCAGGAATTGTAGCCGCAGTGAGTTTATTAATCTTTATTATGTTTGGTTCTTCGGTTATCGAATTACTACCAATGGCTGCCCTAACGGGAGTTATGATTATGGTTGCGGTTGGAACCTTTGAATGGGCCAGTTTAAGAACCTTTAGAAGAATGCCGAAATCTGATATTTTGGTAATGGTATTGGTAACTGTGGTAACCGTAATTCTTCACAATCTTGCTTTAGCAGTATTAATTGGGGTTATTATTTCAGCCCTTGTTTTCGCCTGGGACAACGCAAAACGTATTCGTGCAAGAAAACGTATTGATGAAGACGGTGTTAAACACTACGAAATCTACGGACCACTTTTCTTCGGATCTGTACAGACTTTCAGTGATAAATTCGATGTTATGAATGACCCTGATGAAGTAATTATAGATTTTTCTGAAAGTCGTGTAGTAGATATGTCGGGGATTGAAGCTTTAAACAAGCTTACCGAGAGGTATCTCAAACAAGGCAAGAAATTACATCTAAGATATTTAAGTCAGGATTGCCGAGAGTTATTGAGCAATGCCGATGCGATTATTGACGTAAATATTTTAGAAGATCCAACCTACAAAGTTGCTGTAGATAAGGCTTAAGTTTCTTAACTTTATACTTCAAACTAAAACACACATGATGTCTACTATTGCTGAAGGAGAAAAGAAGTTTGAAGAAATAACTTCCGTGCAGAACAAGGCAATGCGCCTTAATCTGAATGAAAATATCTACGGGACTTTTGCTGAAATTGGCGCCGGCCAGGAAACCGTGCGCCATTTTTTTAGAGCCGGGAATGCCTCTGGTACCGTGGCTAAAACCCTAAGCGCTTATGATAAAGATTTTAGTGACGCTATTTACGGAATTGAAGACGATGGTCGTTATGTTACCGAAGATCGGTTAACCAGCATGATGCGTTACGAAACTGGACTTATAGAAGAGCGTATTTCCCGGCTGAAACATCCCAGTAAATTATTTTTTAGTTACGCCAATACCGTAGCTACTATAGACTGGGCAAAAAAATACAAGGGCCATGGTTGGCTTGGAATTAGATTTCAAACCAAACCAGGAGAAGATTATAGCGAAATAGTGCTCCACGTCCAGTTTCATGAAAACAATGCTTCTCACCAGCAAATAAGCCTGGGAGTTATGGGTGTAAATCTCATCTATGGTGCTTTTTATCACTTCGATAATCCCAAAAATCTTCTTAAACATTTATTTGATCATCTTACTACCGATAAGATTGAAATTGATGCTATTAATTTTACAGGGCCAGCTTTTGAAGGGATAGATAATCGCCTAATGAGCCTGGAATTATTGAAAAACGGTATCACGGAAGCCATTATGTTCGCGCCAGATGGTAATAATGTACTTCCCGCAAGTATACTTTATAAAAGAAATATTTTAACACTCCGCGGAAGTTTCAGACCGGTTACCAAAGTGAATATGGCAATGTATGAGAAATCGCTGGAGCTTTTTCTAAATGAAAGAAAAGTAGATAAGGAAAATACAGTAGTTATATTTGAAATCACACTTTCCAACCTCAAGGGCGAAGGAAAAATAGACGAAATAGACGAACGAGATTTTCTTGACCGAGCAGATTTGCTGGGGTCTTTGGGTCAAACTGTAATGATCTCTAACTTTCAGGAATATTACAAAGTGGTAGAGTATTTCGCACAACATACCAAGGAACGAATGGGCCTTACCATGGGCGTAAGCACACTCCGGGATATTTTTGATGAACGATATTATCGCCATTTAAGCGGTGGTATTCTGGAAGCTTTTGGGAAGTTATTCTTTAAAAGCCTTAAAATCTATCTTTATCCGCTTAAAGACCAGGAAACCGGTGAAATTATTACTAGCGAAAATTTAAAAGTACACCCCAGAATGCAGGAGCTTTATCAATATTTTAAAGATAACGGCCGGGTTGTAGATATTAAAGATTATGATCCTGATACTTTAGACATTCACTCCAGGCATGTTCACCAGATGATCACAGAAGGAAAATCTGGCTGGGAATCTATGCTTCCCGAAAACACTACTAAAATGATTAATGAAAAGAAATTATTTACAGATAAATAATTTCCAATTCTAAAGTTTGCAAAACCTTGTTTCCTTAACTTCCGGCAACATAACTTTGGTAGTTTTTTAGTTTCTATCGGGCGCAGTTTACACACAGCAAACTTTCAGGTCGAATCATTAACCTTCCAACAGGTATTGGTTTTTTGCAACGCACACAAATCCCAAAGTCTTTGCTAACGGCTTTATCCAAAACTTTATGGAGATCTTTTAATTTCTGTTCTAATTGCCTCAATGCAGATTCATTTACACTTTTATTGTTTATGGCATCCATTCTGGAAACCCGGCCTATCGCATTTTCCGGTAAGATTGGCTTGGTAAGGTCTCTATATTCAATTATTTGTGCTTCAGTCATTTAAATTTCAGCTTTAATTTCATCTATTACTTCCTGGTTGTCCATTTGTTTTAATTCTTTAATTTATTCCGAAGAAATCCCTTTCCATTTAAAATCCTTCATAGCTTAAAAATACAAAAAAGCTATCCAAAATAAATTGAATAGCTTTCTGTATAAACTCACACCCAGAGAAAATCACCTGAGGAATGATTAAATTTCACTTAATCCTGATAAAAAGAATTTGGCCAGGCATCGTTACCGGAATTCACATCTGGTAAAATCTTGTTGGGATCCAGCTCCACATGTTCGATAGTTTTATCGGTGCGGTGCAAGTAATTCCATGAATCACCACGCTGCCATATCTCCACCGGAAGGGTTACTTTTTCACTAGAACCATCTCCATAAGTAATTTCCATTTTAACCGGCATTGGGATTTCGCCTTTGTTAGTTAAAGAAATCACGTAATTCCCTTCATATTGTTGTACCCCATCTAAACCTAAGTCTATATTTCCGGTTCCGTAGAACCATTTTTTATAGAACCAGGAAAGGTTTTCCCCAGAAACATTTTCCATATGATTAAAGAAATCGGCTGGCTGTGGATGTTTGTATGCCCAGGTTTCTATATATGATCTAAAGGCATTATCAAAACGCTCTTCACCAAGAATATACTCTCTCATTAATAATAAGCCAATAGCAGGCTTGTAATAAGCTATCATTCCTAAATTTCTTAAGTTAGAAACATCTGGATAAGTATCTATTCCCTCTCTTTGCTCACTGGTAAACCAACCTGTCATATTCCTGGTTTTATTTAATCTCGCAGGATATTCGCCATCGTTAAAATCTAAAGTGCTGTAATAGTTGATAAAAGTATTAAAACCTTCATCCATCCAGGCGTATCTTCTTTCGTTAGAACCAACGATCATTGGGAACCAGTTATGGCCAAATTCGTGATCGGTTACTCCCCAAAGCGAAGCACCTTCACTCTTCCAACTGCAAAAGTTAAGTCCAGGATACTCCATTCCACCTATATCAGCTGCAACGTTTACAGCCACAGGATAAGGATATTCAAACCATTTTTCAGAATAATGCTCTACAGAAGCTTTAGAATATTCAGTAGAACGGCTCCAGGCTCCCTGGCCGTCACTTTCCTTAGGATACGCCGATTGTGCCATAGCTTTTTTTCCGCTTGGTAAATCTATTTTTGCCGCATCCCAGATAAATGCTTTAGAAGAACCAAAAGCTACATCACGGGTGTTTTCCATCTTAAAATGCCAGGTAAGCGTTCCTTCTTGCTTTGCGCGTAAAGACATATCATTTACTTCTTCAGGCTTAATTAAATAAACCGTAGAATCGCTTTCTTTGGCTCTGTCCATTCTATCTCTTACGGTAGAAGACAACACCTGTCGTGGATTCTGTAATTCTCCTGAAGCTACCACAATATGGCTTGCGGGTGCGGTGATTTTATAATCATAATCTCCATAATCCAGGTAAAACTCACCAGCACCAAGATATGGTTCTATATTCCACCCTTCAACATCATCATAAACCGCGGCTTTTGGAAACCATTGTGCTAAAGCGTAAATCGTCCCGTCTTCAACAGCCAGTCTTCCCATACGGTCCATTCCTTCTACCGGTATTTTATACTCAAAATTCATAGAAACAGTGGCCTTTCCTCCATCTGCAGGGATAGGATCTTCAAAAAAAACCTGCATTCTAGTATCGTTTATTAAATAATCTGATGAGGAACTTCTTTTTACCTTGGCTTCCAGGTTAGAAATGGTATAACCGCCATCTATATCACCTACATACCGGTTCCCCTGTATAGGTGTAGTTAGAGTACCGCGAGAATCTTCAGTAAAACGGTTCTGCTCTAAATGCATCCAGATAAAGTCTAATTCCTGCGGACTGTTATTGGTGTAGGTTAATGTGATTTTTCCTTTTATGGTGTGGTCTTCATCATTTAAGGTAACATCAATGTCGTAATCGGTTTCGTTCTGCCAGTATTCCGGGCCCGGTCTTCCTGATGCAGAGCGGTACATATTACCACTACGGTCCATAAATTCATTAAAATCACCTTGGTTGTTTCCTACAACCTCCTGTGCTTTAGCACCGGTAGCACACATTCCTGCAACCGCGAGGCCAAACATAGCTCTGGATAAGTATCTCATTCTTTTTAAAGTTTTATTTTAATTCGCGCTAATTTAACCAAACTGCTTAAAAAATCCTGATAAAATGAAGCTTATAAAAAGACACAAAAAAAATTGGATAGAGAATCTAAATTTTTTCAGAAATGACTTATTCTACATACCATAATATTGATATTACAATCTACTTTTATGTGAATTAGACCTAAAGAAGTTTACTATTCCTATCGTACATAATGATGCTTCCGGCAACAGAAACATTAAGGCTTAAACTGGACTGAAACTTTACCAGGAAATGAGATTTTTCTATAGCTTCGTTTGATAAACCGTGATCTTCAGCTCCCAGTAAATAAACACAACGTCTTGGGTGGGTAAAATTTTCAAGAGGCTCGGCATTATCAGTAAGTTCAACTCCAACCAACATCGCGCCTTTTGGCAGGTGTTCATAGAGTTCCTTAAAAGTTTTGTAATGAAAATAGGGCATTGCCCCTACCGCTTTATGAGTATCGCAGGCCTGTTTTGCATAGCGATTTCCAATAGTAAAAATAAAGCTGGCACCCATATTCTGTGCTGAACGCCACAGTACACCTAAATTTTCGGGGGTTTTTCCATTTTGAATACCGATACCAAAAAATCCCTGTTCTAAATTATCTACTTTCATAAGTGCTTCAAAAATAAAAGAATTATTTATTTTACGGAATTTCCCAAAGGTTAACCTGATAATTATCATTTTATTTGCCGGTGAAGCCGTTTAACTTTAATGAAAATATTCGGCATCATGAAACAAATACTTGTACCCACCGACTTCTCTGAATCTGCAAATAATGCTTCAGAATTTGGAATTGAACTAGCTAAAAGTCTCAAACTTCCGATGCGTTTTCTGCATAGTATACAAACACCAATAGACTGGTCAAAATTAAACCTCGAGGATGAAAAAAAATATCCTGAAACAAAAGAGAGAATTAATAATTCCAGAGAGCAGTTAAAAATGTGGGAGAAAAAAGCGGATGAAGAAGGTGTGGATGCCGATCATAGTTTAACCTTCAACACAGGAATGGACGAGCTTATTAACTATGTAAATCCCGAACATTATGAATTAGTAATTATGGGCACCCACGGAACAAAAGGTTTTGAGAAAATTATGGGCTCAAATACCCAAAAACTTATCCGACAATCAAAAGCACCAGTCTTAGCCATAAAACATCAGTTCGATTTTAAGAACCTGAAAAAAATTCTAATAGCAACCGATCTAAAGGAAGAGTCTCAAAAAGCTTTTGAAAAAGTTTACAAAATTATTGAGAAGTTGAAAACCGAAATAGAATTGGTTTATATAATTACTCCGTACAACTTTAAAGAGACTAAAGAAATTGATAGTATGGCCGATGATTTTTTAGGCAAAATTGGAGTCAAAAATTTAAAAATACGACGTTTAAATGCTAATAATGAAGCCCGGGGAATAGGAATGGCCCTTAACAAACTAAAACCAGACTTTTTTACAAGTATAACACATAAGCGTACTGGTTTTGACACCATTTTTAGTCCGAGTATTACCGAAGAGATTATTAATAATTATGATATTCCGGTATTGAGCATTAATCGTGAGATCTAAGTTGAAAAGGCAAGGTTTTCCCCCATAGTTCGTGTCCTGCTGATTCTATAATTTAATGATAAATTGAGGAATTATGAAATTAGTAAAATCACTATGCCTATTTAAGCAGTTGTCCTTTCGCTTATCTGTTCTAATTATTTTTTCACTCTTTTCCCTGGTCTCCTGTAAAGATAATAAGGAAGAAAATACAGAAAAAAATGTAATTGCAGATACACAGCAGGAGAAAAAATTAAGTAAAGAAGAATACGAAAATCGAGGAAAGTACCTTGTAGAAATGATTGGTTGCCACGATTGTCATTCCCCCAAAAAAATGGGAGAAAGAGGCCCCGAATTAATTTCTGAATTAGCCTTTTCAGGTTTTCAGGCCAATAGTGAACTACCCATGATGAATAAACAAGCCCTTGAAAATGGCTGGATGTTAATGAATCCCGATTTAACAGCTTTTGTAGGTCCCTGGGGAATTTCTTATGCTGCTAACCTCACTCCTCACGACACCGGAATGGGATCCTGGAATTTCGAACAATTTAAAAGAGCTATGGTAGAAGGAAAGTATAAAGGCCAAAAAGATGGTAGAATGCTATTACCTCCAATGCCCTGGCAAAATTTTAAAGAGGTAGAAGAAGAAGACTTACGGGCGATGTACAACTATTTTAAGACTCTTAAACCAGTAGATAATGTTGTACCCTCCCCCAAACCTTTAGCTGAATTATAGAATTATAATAAAGTATATTTCACTTTATTTCAAAAAAAAGACCCTTACAAATTAATGTAAGGGTCTTTCAAAAGAAAGGCGGTGACATACTCTCCCACAAATAGCAGTACCATCTGCGCTAACGGGCTTAACTTCTCTGTTCGGAATGGGAAGAGGTGAGCCCCGTTGCCATAACCACCTTAAGTCTTTAGTATGCAGTGTTCAGGATCCAGTTGGCAGTAAATGCCCTGATCCGTACTAAATGTCATACCTAATAACGTTGACATATTTAAGAAACAAAAAATAATGATATACTGCGGTAAGCATTCAAGTCCCCACACCTTTGCAGGCGTGGGAATCGCATCAAGCTTTACGGATTATTAGTACCACTCGGCTATGACATTGCTGCCTTTACACCTGTGGCCTATCAACGTGGTCGTCTCCCACGGTCCTTTAAAGAAATCTCATCTTGTGGTGGGTTTCGCGCTTATATGCTTTCAGCGCTTATCCCTTCCCAACGTAGCTACCCAGCAATGCTCCTGGCGGAACAACTGGTGCACCAGAGGTTGGTCCAATCCGGTCCTCTCGTACTAGGATCAGGTCCACTCAAATTTCTAACGCCCACTACAGATAGAGACCGAACTGTCTCACGACGTTCTGAACCCAGCTCGCGTGCCACTTTAATGGGCGAACAGCCCAACCCTTGGGACCTTCTCCAGCCCCAGGATGTGACGAGCCGACATCGAGGTGCCAAACCCCCCCGTCGATGTGAGCTCTTGGGGGAGATCAGCCTGTTATCCCCGGCGTACCTTTTATCCTTTGAGCGATGACCCTTCCATGCGGTGTCACCGGATCACTATGCTCTACTTTCGTACCTGATCGACCTGTATGTCTCTCAGTCAAGCTCCCTTTTGCCATTGCACTCTACGCACGGTTACCAAGCGTGCTGAGGGAACCTTTAGAAGCCTCCGTTACTCTTTTGGAGGCGACCACCCCAGTCAAACTACCCACCAAGCATTGTCTCCCGACCAAGTCGGGATTAGGCTTCAAACAAGTAAAGGGTGGTATTTCAACAATGACTCCACAACACCTGGCGATGCCACTTCAACGTCTCCCACCTATCCTACACATCACTTGTCCAAAGTCAATACTAAGCTATAGTAAAGGTGCACGGGGTCTTTTCGTCCCACAGCGGGTAATCGGCATCTTCACCGATACTACAATTTCACCGAGCTCATGGTTGAGACAGTGTCCAGATCGTTGCACCATTCGTGCAGGTCGGAACTTACCCGACAAGGAATTTCGCTACCTTAGGACCGTTATAGTTACGGCCGCCGTTTACTGGGGCTTCAATTCAATGCTTCTCCGAAGATAACATCTCCTCTTAACCTTCCAGCACCGGGCAGGTGTCAGGCCCTATACATCATCTTTCGATTTAGCAGAGCCCTGTGTTTTTGATAAACAGTCGCCTGGACCTCTTCACTGCGGCCCATCCGAAGATGGGCGACCCTTCTCCCGAAGTTACGGGTCGATTTTGCCTAGTTCCTTAACCATGAATCTCTCGAGCACCTTAGAATTCTCATCCCAACTACCTGTGTCGGTTTACGGTACGGGCTGCCACCACTTGCTTTTCTTGGAAGTCGATTTGCTAGATTATCACGCCGGCCGAAGCTTTTGTGTACTATCGCAGTGTTACCACTTGCTTCAACGTACTATTCCGTCAGTACGCACTAACTTTTCGCCTCCGTCACTTTTAACGTGGGGCAGGTACAGAAATATTAATCTGTTGTCCATCGACTACCCCTTTCGGGTTCGCCTTAGGTCCCGACTAACCCTCAGCTGATTAGCATAGCTGAGGAAACCTTAGTCTTTCGGTGTGCGGGTTTCTCGCCCGCATTATCGTTACTTATGCCTACATTTTCTTTTGTAGCTGCTCCAGCATACCTCGCGGATACACCTTCTACGCCACTACAATGCTCCCCTACCACTCCATATTATAAATATGAAATCCATAGCTTCGGTAATATACTTATGCCCGATTATTATCCATGCCGAACCGCTCGACTAGTGAGCTGTTACGCACTCTTTAAATGAATGGCTGCTTCCAAGCCAACATCCTAGCTGTCTGGGCAGTTCAACCTCGTTAGTTCAACTTAGTATATATTTGGGGACCTTAGCTGATGGTCTGGGTTCTTTCCCTCTCGGACATGGACCTTAGCACCCATGCCCTCACTGATTAAAAACATTTTATAGCATTCGGAGTTTGTCAGGAATTGGTAGGCGGTGAAGCCCCCGCATCCAATCAGTAGCTCTACCTCTATAAAACTATTTAATCGCTGCACCTAAATGCATTTCGGGGAGTACGAGCTATTTCCGAGTTTGATTGGCCTTTCACCCCTACCCTCAGGTCATCCCAAGACTTTTCAACGTCAACGGGTTCGGTCCTCCACTATGTGTTACCACAGCTTCAACCTGCCCAAGGGTAGATCACACGGTTTCGCGTCTACCACTACCAACTATGGCGCCCTATTAAGACTCGCTTTCGCTACGGCTCCACATCTTAAATGCTTAACCTTGCTGGCAACGGTAACTCGTAGGCTCATTATGCAAAAGGCACGCCGTCACCCCCTAAAGGGCTCCGACCGCTTGTAAGCGTATGGTTTCAGGATCTATTTCACTCCGTTATTCACGGTTCTTTTCACCTTTCCCTCACGGTACTGGTTCACTATCGGTCTCTCAGGAGTATTTAGCCTTAGCGGATGGTCCCGCCTAATTCATACAGGGTTTCACGTGCCCCGCACTACTCAGGATACTGCTATGGTTTATGTTCTTTACCTATACCGGGCTATCACCGTCTATGGCCACTCTTTCCAAAGTGTTCTAATTCTGTTCACAACCAATGTCGCAGTCCTACAACCCCAGATTGTCCGTAAACAACCTGGTTTGGGCTAATGCGCGTTCGCTCGCCGCTACTTACGCAATCACTATTGTTTTCTTCTCCTCCGGGTACTTAGATGTTTCAGTTCCCCGGGTTCGCCTCCTTGCGGATACTACATCTTCAATGTAGTGGGTTGCCCCATTCGGATACCTGCGGATCAATTTGTATGTGCCAATCCCCGCAGCTTTTCGCAGCTTATCGCGTCCTTCTTCGCCTCTGAGAGCCAAGGCATTCCCCATACGCCCTTATTTAGCTTATGTGCTTTTACCTAACTTGCTCAAAAATTCAATCAATCAACATAAATGCCGATCAATCAAAATATTAATTATAATTATTCTTAAATCTGTATAAATACAGACTCGATTTATTCTCGTATTCTTTATTTCCCAATATGTCAATGAACTTTTTTCTAGTAGTGAGTAGTTAGTATTAAGTAATGAGATAAAAATCTCAATACTCAATGCTCAGTACTCAATACTGAATAGTGGAGAATAACGGAGTCGAACCGTTGACCTCCTGCGTGCAAGGCAGGCGCTCTAGCCAGCTGAGCTAATCCCCCATTTTTAAAAATGAAATTCCAATCCCGAAGCTTCGGGGTAAAATTCCAAATTCCAAAAAGGATAGGTATCCCAACTTCTAAAATTTCCTTTCAATAATTTGTATGAACTTGTAGTCTCAGGCAGACTCGAACTGCCGACCTCTACATTATCAGTGTAGCGCTCTAACCAGCTGAGCTATGAGACTGTACATAGTATCGAGTAGTTAGTATTGAGTAGTTAGATAAACTTCTCTAAAACTCAATTCTCAGTACTCAATTCTCAATACTTTATAAAATAATATAATTAAATTGACAGGAATCAAAACTAAAAGAAATCTCTTAAGATCCCTTTTAACAGTAATTGCGAATGCTTCTTTAAGAAAGCATTTCTCTAGAAAGGAGGTGTTCCAGCCGCACCTTCCGGTACGGCTACCTTGTTACGACTTAGCCCCAGTTACCAGCTTCACCCTAGGCCGCTCCTTA
>Ga0307487_1000258_pt1 | contig 43901 bp, 45 predicted proteins | sample CBIW12metaG_FD_203665 | JGI IMG/M metagenome (GOLD analysis project Ga0307487, IMG submission 203665) | Sea-ice brine microbial communities from Beaufort Sea near Barrow, Alaska, United States - CBIW 1.2 | ecosystem: Environmental > Aquatic > Marine > Coastal | place: USA: Alaska | collected... | reverse complement strand
GTGTCGATCTGCGCGGCTGTGAGGGGTTTGGTTTTCATATCCGGTTCCTTCAGGCGTTGGTGATGTGGGCGGAATGTCCAAGGTCTGTGACGGCGTAGATCATCGTCCGACCGTCGCCGATCGCCGCACCAAAGGCCTGCGCTTCGGGCAGGGTTGCGAATTGCTCGCGCGTGCGGGTGGCGGGCGCACGGCCCCGGGCGGCAACAAAGTGCGCGGCGTTCTTCAGGCAGAATTCTTCGTGTGTTGTCAGAGGCTTCATGGCGGTCTCCGTTGCGTTTGCGATGGGTGCAGACAGCCGCTGAGACCAAAAGAGAGCAACTCATAAGTCACTGAATAAATAAGGTTTCGATTAGAATTGGAGTATCCCGGAGAAGGTATACGGCGCAGCGCGGCGTCTCCGAGGCGGCTGTGCGCAAGGCCATTGCCACCGGGCGGATCACCAACCTGATGGACGGGACAATTGGCGGCAAATTGGCTGCTGAATTGAGGGGGATAGCCACCAGATGGCGGGTTGTCCCTTTCCTGACCAGGACCGGATTGACCATTGGCATTTACTGACGGAGATCTGCGAAGCCGTGGCGAAGCGGCAACAGGAGATGAAGGCGCCGACCGCCCGCTCCATAAATGGCGACAGCCGGGCACGATCAGTCCGAACTGGCAAACCCTTGCGCGCGCGGTACTCCGCAGTAGGGTCCATGCAGTCGCAGCTGACGAGTGATCTCGTGTAGATCGGGATCGGGAATTCCGATCAGGCAGCACGGAGTGGGCTGCTCAGACGACGCTTTCGACCCTCGAAGACTATCTTCGAAATCCAAAATACTACGCACGGAGTGCACACGAGTTGCACACCGGAACATGTTAGACCTATGAATCACTTGCAGTTTCCGTCCACTCCTCCATTGGCCACAAGGCAGTGCTTCGCGTCGGAAGTCTGCTCGATTACTTGGGGCAGCCGCAGGAGGGAACGCGACTGCGGTCCAACCTTCTCTGAGGAAATGGCCGCTTCCAGCCATCTCCTGATCCGCGCCGCTGCGGCACGGGCTTTACGTCCCCTTTTGGCGCGGTTACGGAGTAATCGCGACCTTCAAGACGCCGTCACGCTGGTGAGAAAAGAGGTCGTATGCCGCCTCGATATCGTCCAGCTTGAACCGATGTGTCACCAGCGGCGTCAGGTCCACGCGCTCCGATTGAATAACGTCCATCAACCGCCGCATGCGTTCCTTGCCGCCCGGGCAGAGCGTTGTAACGATGGTGTGGTCACCGAGCCCGGCCGCAAAAGCGCCTAGGGGTATCTTGAGGTCGCTCGAATAGACGCCAAGGCTCGACAGCGTTCCGCCTGGCCGCAGCACACGAAGCGCTGCCTCGAACGTTGGCTGAGTGCCCAGCGCCTCGATCGCGACATCGACACCGCGACCGTCGGTGATACGCATGATCTCGTCTACGGGATCGACCTTCGAGAAATCGACGACATGGCTCGCGCCGAGCTTGCGTGAGATTGCCATCCGCGCTGCGACACGGTCCACGGCAATGATGGTGGTTGCGCCGCTCAGCTTCGCGCCGACCGTCGCGCAAAGTCCGATCGGGCCTTGTGCAAAGACCGCGACCGCGTCGCCGATCCGGACCTTTCCCCGCTCCGCACCACTGAATCCGGTCGACATGATGTCCGGACACATCAGCACCTGCTCGTCCGTAAGGCCGTCTGGCACAGGCGCAAGATTGACCATGGCGTCGGGGACGAGCACGTACTCGGCCTGGCAGCCGTCGATGGTGTTGCCGAACTTCCAGCCACCCGTCGCCTTCCAGCCATGCTTCGTGCCAGCACCGTCCTGAGAACAGAAGCCGCAGAGGCAGGCGTTGCTCCAGCCACTCGGCGTGATCGCTCCGGCAATGACGCGCTGCCCTTCGGTGTATCCGATTACCGCAGACCCGAGCTTCTCGATCACGCCGACCGGCTCGTGGCCGATCGTGAGACCCTTCGCAACCGGATACTCCCCCTTCATGATGTGAACGTCCGTGCCGCAGATCGTGGTGGTGGTGACGCGCACAAGGGCATCGAGCGGGCCGACATCGGGGATTGGCTTTTCATCAAGCGCGATCCGGCCGGGCTCGACGAAAATCGTCACTTTCATCTTCTTGGTCATCTCTAGTCTCCTGTTTCCTGGATTCCCCGGTGATGCCTTGATGATCAGATCACGAACACCGGGGCGAACCCGCCTCCTGGCGTCCTGAAATTCGTGGTCTGGCCTTGATAGAGACGCGCGGCCACCAGAAGCACATGACTGTCGTAAGTATAGAGCCGGACGTCCATCTTGCGCGCCTGGAGCGCGTCGTCGATCCTGATCATGCGCTCGCTCGGCTTGACCAAGGTCTGGGCAACGTAGCCGCCCCGCGCGATTTCTGCCCAGACGCCTTTCGTCACCTTGTCGCCGCGGTACACCGCTTTGCCGCCATGTCCGCCCGTCGGCTTGAAGAACAGGTTCTTACGCGACTTCCACAAATCGTCGGCGATGTCGGGAGTGACAAGAACAGTGCGCGGGACGGCTTCAAGCCGGTCACGGACTGTTTGCTCCAGCCCCCAGTCCTCGAGCCTCGCCGGGTCCGAGAGCAGCGAAAGGTTGCGCTTGTCGGCGAGAAGGGCGTGATTGTGCGGGTTTGGCGTCACGACCACCGCGCCATCCTGGTAGGCGTCATGTAGCGCCCGGTGATCAGGCTGCTCAAACGCGAAGTCGGTAACCCTGTTGTAGACCAGGTCGATGGGTTTTCCGTCGACGCTCAGCACGCCGCCCTCATAGCGAAAGTGGCTGGCATCCGCAATAATCGCGTCCACGCCGCGCGCGGCCAGAACCTGCCGCGCCAGCACGAACTCGGGATAAAGATACTGTTCCTCCGGGCTGTCATCGACGATAGCCACCCGATGTAGGGCATCAGTTCCGCGTTGGCGCGTCCATTCACTTTGGAACATGCGGAACACCGCGTCCTCAAACGCATGCGGAGCCGGCGGCATGTCCATTTCGGCACAACAGGCCCGCTGCGCCCTCGCAAGAAGCGCATTGAGGAATGCGCCGCCAGCATTGGTATTGATCTCAATAAGCCGGGGACCGTCGACGCCGAGATGAAAGTCGTAGCCCATCAACGCGCCCACAGGGCCGTGATCCTCGCGCGGGATTTCGGGTGCCCACGACAGAGCCGTGGCTTTGTATGCGGCGAGCCTGGTCGTCGCCTCGATAGCTTTCACCACCTCCTGCATCTCTTCCACCTCGCTGGCTGAGATGAACACCGGCACGTTCGAGAACAAGTGCGCCTTGGGGCGGATGAACGTCTCACAAAATCCCGGGTCACCGGCCTCTTGCTCCAGCGCCTCGCAAAGCGACCGACGGTCGAGCGTGAGGCAGAAGCAGTTCTGGTTGAGCCGCTCCGAGCGGGTCTGAGCTGGACCAGAGGACGTGGGTTTTGAATTACTCATCGGTCGCAAAGCCAATTCTGCGCCCTGACCGGACGCGTTTCAAACCCGAGGTGGGCGTGGGCTAAACCTAGGGTCATCGCGTCCCCAGCGTTTTGGTCAGCAGACCGATGCCGAGCGCTGCATCGGTCTTGGCGATCGAATCTTCGGCGTTGCTGATCGATCCGGTCAGGGCCCGGATCGCGTCGATCGTCTCGGGAATGACGATCGCCTGATTGTCGACCATGTAGGCGTAGAATAACTCGTCTCCTTCGACTTTCAGCATGTCCGACCACAGCGCCACCTCATAGAGGTTGTCATGCGGTCGGCCGAGATCGGCCATGAGTTCCTTGACCGCGTTAAGGGCCGTCAATCCGGCGTCCATGCGGATCAGGGCGATCCGGGAGGATGCGGCAAGGGCGTCAAGCACCTCGTCCTTGGATGCTGGCCGGGTCAACTGCACCGACCAATAGTGCAGATGCGCCAAGGTCTCCGGCACCTTGACCGCCATCGTGATGACATCGAGGTCAGCGTCGACACTCTGTGCGTCCGGCCCTTGATGGCTGGGAATCTCGGGCTCGGGGACGAGGGTGTTCATAATCCCGCCGAGGTGACTTTCCCACGGGTCCGTCGCCCGGCGCAGCAGAGTCCCGCGCGCACGGCGGAGCAGGCCCGTCTGCTTCAGCGCTGTAAGGGTTCTGACGATCGAGGTTGTGTTGCAGGAGACGACGCGCGTGCTGTTCCGGTTCAGCGCGCTCGAATAGCTGGCCTCGGCGACAAAGGAGTGTCCGGTGACCTCGTGCTTTTCGCCACCCTGGACGATGAACTTGATGCCACGTTTTCGATAGATGTCGACATTGACCGCCGCGATCCGCTTTGGCGTGCAGTCAACCACCAGATCACTTGCCCCGAGCAGATCATCGAGCTTCCCGGCGACATCGAGACCGGCGTTCCGCATCGCCTCTGCATGGTCCCCGGTGGCCCCGAAAAGGCGGAAGCCCTTCTGCATCGCCATGCGTGGCCGCCAGTCGACACTGATGTCCGCCACCCCGGCGAGGTCCATATCGTCCTGCAGGACGACGGCGTCGGCAACACGCTTTCCAATCACGCCGTAGCCATTGACGGCGACCCGGATCTTTTTCGCTGGGCTCATCTGCTTCTCCTTGCGCCGGCTGCACACCGCTGTGATGTTTCGTCAGTTGTCTGCGGTAGACCGGAAAAGTATTCCACTAAAGGTAGTTATCTGCGGCCCCTGAACAACCATGCCTGGCGAGCACCCTCGCCCGGCGTAGGCCTTATCAAGACCTTGCCGACGATCGAAGCCGCCGTATCCGGCTTTTCAGGCTCGAACCGGCGTCGCGCTGCACCAGCAAAATCCCGGCCAGCACCAGCACGACGCCCGCAATCTGGACTGCCTCGAGTCGCTCGCTGAAAAAGGCCGCGCCGATCATCAGCCCGAAGATTGGCACCAGAAACGTAAAGGCGTTCGCCTGATTGAGCTCCACTCGTTCCAGCGCCTCGAACCAGAGCCAGAATGCGAGCGATGATCCAAAGACCGAGAGAGTTACGAGGACCACGACGAAATCCGTCGACCACGTCAGCGACGAAACATCCTCTGTCAACATGGACAGAAGAGCCAGGGGTGCCGCACCGATGAGCAACTGAAAGCCCATCGCCATGATCGGATCAACCTGGCCCGTCAGGCGCTTGATGGCAACATTGCCTATGGAGACGCCAGTCGCAGCGAGGATCACATAGGCGATGCCGAGCGAGTAGCCTTGAATGGGGTCCGCGGCGAAGCCTGGCAAGGCGATGACGGCGATACCTGCCACGCCAACCGCCAGTCCGATCTTTCCCATCGCCTTGAGACGTTCACCCAGAAAAACGTAACCAAGAACGGCGGCAATGACTGGCTGAACGTTCGCGATTACGGTCGCGAGCCCCGGCGAGACGAACTCGGCCGCGTGGAACATGCCGAAGAACCCCATGCTTGTAGCCCCGAGCCCGACCACGACGATCAGGGTCCAGGAGCGCGCGCCGACAGGTATCGGACGATGAAGAAGGGTTCCGAGCGCAATCAGGCAAATCCCGGCGAGCGCGGCGCGCAAGGCCGCGAAGGCGAGATGCGGCGCAAGATCCAGGCCAATGGTGATGAGCGGAAAGCAGGAAGCCCAAAGCACCATGACCGTCAGAAGGCGCAGGGCGGTACCGATGTTCATGGTTCAAGTGTCAAGCTTCGCCCCTTTGCACAGATGTGGGAAATCCACTGGCAATGTAACCTGGCCCATCATCGCGGCCTTGATCCAGATCAGTTCGGAACCTGCAAAGACATCCTACAGGGAGAGTTGTCGGCAGTCCGTTGGATAGAGAGGGCTATCGAATAGACTGGCGATGGCATGAGCAGATGCGGTGTGACCGGGTTTCGGTCAGTGGCGCGATGGACGAAAGGCCGTGCATGCGCGGCCTCCGATGAACGCTAGCTCGCGATTAACCGAAGTTGAGAGACCTGACACCATAATTGGCGCCCGCGGAAGGAACCTAGGTTGAAAACTAGCACAATCAAAGTTGGCGACATGTTGTCGGTATGGAGCCTGGACGAAGTTGAAAGACGGATTGGTGAGGTGCCCGGCGTCGAAAGCGTTACGGTGAACTTCGCAGCAGAAAACGCCACGGTCCGCTATGATGAAACCCGCATTGCGGTCACTGACATCAAATCAACCGTGCGCCAGCTTGGCCAGCATTCGGACGCGCCCGCAGCAGATGCACCCACCGAGGATCCACCCGCCGAAGATGAACCCGCCAAGGGTGAACCTGCCGAGGATCATGAAGGCCACATAGACGAGAGCGAGCCGGCCGCCGCCGCATCCGCCGCGCCAACGTCAAAAGAAAACGTCCCTGCCGCCACACCTGCCGCTCATGCAGGGCATGAACAACACGAAGAAGCGGTGCCGGATGCATCAAAGCCCGCGACTGACAAACAAGCCGACAAGCCGAAACAATCTTCCCGCCATGCGGGCCACGTAAGCCATGACAAGCACCAGGGCCACTCTCCCGCGATGTTCCGGGACCGCTTCTGGCTGTCGCTCGTTGTCACCGTTCCAGTTGTCATCTGGTCTGTCCACATTCAAGAATTGCTTGGATACCAAGCTCCCGCCTTCCCCGGGTCAGACTGGATGCCGCCTGTGCTCTCCACGGTCGTCTTCCTCTATGGTGGTCTGGTTTTCCTGCAAGGCGCATGGCGCGAGCTGAGAGAACGGCTGCCAGGGATGATGACCCTCATCTCGCTCGCCATCTCGGTCGCCTTCATATTCTCCTGGGTCGTTCAGCTTGGGCTGATCGACGCGAATGCCCTGTGGTGGGAGCTGGCAACGCTGGTCACGATCATGCTACTCGGCCATTGGATCGAGATGCGGTCGATCAATCAGGCCCAGGGCGCCCTGAAGGAGCTGGCGAAGCTTTTGCCGGACACCGCGACGCGGATCACCGATGCGGGCGAGGAAACGGTCGCCATCAACGAGTTGCGCAACGGCGACCTGTTGCTGGTCCGCCCCGGTGAAAGCGTTCCCGCCGACGGGATCGTGCGCAAGGGGACAAGCGACATTGACGAGGCGATGATCACCGGTGAATCGCGGCCGGTGAAAAAAGGCGAAGGCGACGAGGTGATCGCCGCGACGATCAACGGCGAGGGATCCCTGCGCATCGAGGTCACCGGAACCGGCGACAAGACCAAGCTCTCCGGCATCATGCGGCTGGTGGCCGATGCGCAAACGTCCAAATCACGAGCGCAGCACCTGGCGGACCGCGCAGCGCGGCTTTTGACCGTCGTGGCGATCGGCGCCGCTATCGTAACTTTCGCGGCGTGGCAACTGCTAGGGGCCGAGCTGGATTTTGCCGTGGTGCGGATGGTGACGGTTCTGGTGATCGCTTGCCCGCATGCTCTGGGACTGGCGGTGCCGCTTGTGGTGGCCATCTCGACAACGCTGGGGGCCCGCAACGGCCTTCTTGTCCGGGACCGCCGCGGGCTTGAGGAGGCCCGCAATCTCGACACCGTAATTTTTGACAAGACCGGAACTTTGACGCTGGGCGAGTTCCGGATCGTCGCCAGTTCTGTTGCAAAGGGCCTGGCCGAGGACGAGGCCCTTCGCATCGCGTCTGGTATTGAAGCCGAATCCCAGCATCCGATCGCCCGGGGGATAGTGAAGACTGCGGAAGACAAAGGCATCGCGGTCCCATCAGCCGACGGATTTCGTGCGATCACCGGCAAGGGTGTTTCAGCCACCATCGACGGCGTCGAGTATCACATGGGCGGACCGGCGCTGCTCAAGGCAGAAAAGGTCAATGTTCCGCCTGCGCTTCAAGCGGCATCCGAAGCCGCGGCCGACAATGGACAGGCGGCGATCTATCTCGTCCAGGCCGGCAAGGCCTTGGCAGTCTATGCCGTGGCAGATGCGATCCGCGAGGAAAGCCGCGAAGCCATCGAGGCGCTGCATGAACGGGGCATCGAGGTCGCGATGCTCACGGGCGACGCGCAGGCGGTGGCCGACGCGGTCGCCAAGGAACTTGGCATCGACACAGTGTTCGCGGAAGTGCTGCCCGATGACAAAGCGTCCAAGGTTCGCGAGTTGCAGGCGCAGGGCAAGAAAGTGGCAATGATCGGAGACGGGGTCAATGACGCACCCGCCCTTGCCACCGCAGATATCGGGATTGCGATTGGCGCCGGGGCCGACGTGGCCGTTGAGGCAGGGCATATAGTGCTGGTGCGTTCGGACCCCCGCGACATCCCCCGCATCATCACGCTGAGCCGGGTCACATATCGCAAGATGAAACAGAACCTCTGGCTGGCGGCAGGCTACAACATCTTTGCCATTCCGCTTGCCGCCGGAGTGCTTGCACCATGGGGTATCCTGCTGACGCCCGCCGTGGGCGCGATACTGATGTCAGCAAGCACCGTCGTCGTCGCGATCAATGCGCAACTGTTGAAGCGGGTTAAGCTTTGAGCCGATCGAAGGGCGGCCCGACATGACGGTGGAGTACAAGGCGAACAGCATCACCCTGCCGGGCGCAGTGGCCATGGGCACCGGCGTGATGATCGGCGCGGGCATCTTCGCGCTGACCGGACAGATCGCCAAGCTAGCGCGACCGTGGGTTCCGCTTTCCTTCATCGCGGGCGCAATCGTCACCGCATTTAACGCCAATACCTCCATCAAGATGTCAAACGCCTTTCTGAATGCTCTCCGACACCGAAACCAGCCAGCCCACTTCAAGGATTAGCCTCATGAACAATCCGCTTTCGTCGGACCTCATCCAGAAGATGGACGCCTATTGGCGTGCAGCCAACTATCTCTCGGTCGGCCAGATCTATCTGTATGATAATCCGTTGCTCAAAATTCCCTTGAGCCTTGAGCACGTGAAGCCGCGACTGCTCGGCCACTGGGGCACCACGCCGGGGTTGAACTTCATCTATGTGCATTTGAACCGCATCATCAACCAGCATGACCTGAACATACTGAACGTCACGGGCCCCGGTCACGGCGGCCCGGGTCTCGTGGCCAACACCTATCTCGAGGGCAGCTACAGCGAGCTTTACCCAGACATCTCGCAGGACGAATCGGGGATGAAAAAGCTGTTCACGCAGTTTTCCTTTCCCGGAGGCATTCCGAGTCACGTTGCGGCGGAGACGCCGGGCTCCATCAACGAAGGCGGTGAACTCGGCTATTGCCTGTCACATGCCTACGGCGCGGCGTTCGACAATCCTGACCTTCTCGTTGCTTGCGTTGTGGGCGATGGCGAGGCGGAAACTGCCCCTCTCGCCACCAGCTGGCACTCGAACAAGTTTCTAAATCCGGTGCACGACGGCGCGGTGCTACCGATCCTGCACCTGAACGGCTACAAGATCGCGGGCCCCACCGTGCTTGCCCGCATTCCCCGTGACGAGCTCGAATCAATGTTCCGCGGCTACGGCTACACGCCGCACTTCGTCGAGGGCGACGATCCGATGGAGATGCATCAGCTCATGGCGGCGACACTCGACACCGTGATTGCAAGCATCCGGGACATTCAACACGACGCCCGCGCCAACGGGTTCAAGCAGCGTCCGCTCTGGCCCATGATCATATTGCGCTCGCCTAAGGGCTGGACTGGTCCGAAGGAGGTCGACGGCAAACAGACCGAGGGCACATATCGCTCCCACCAGGTGCCGATGGGCGACATGAGCCACCCGGGGCACGTGAAAATTCTGGAAGAGTGGTTGGAGAGTTATCGCCCGCGGGAACTGTTCGACGAGACCGGCAGGCTCCGGCCTGAACTTGCTGAACTGGCCCCGCGCGGCGCGCGGCGGATGGGCGCCAATCCGCACGCCAACGGCGGCCTGCTGTTGCGCAACTTGCACCTGCCGGACTTCCGCGATTACGCGGTCAAGATTCCTCAACCGGGCAGCGTGAGCGCCGAAGCTACGCGCATCCAGGGCGAGTTGATACGCGACGTGGTGAAACTGAACCCCGAAACGTTCCGTGTTTTCAGCCCGGATGAAACGGCGTCAAACCGCTGGGGTGCTGTGTTCGAGGTGACGAACCGTTGCTCGACTGCGGAAATCGTTCCGGGCGACGACCATGTCGCACCGGACGGTCGGGTGATGGAGGTTTTGAGCGAGCACCAGTGCGAAGGATGGCTCGAAGGATATCTGCTCACGGGCCGACATGGCTTTTTCTCATGCTATGAGGCCTTCATCCACATCATCGACTCGATGTTCAACCAGCATGCAAAGTGGCTTGACGTGGCAAACGGCATTCCATGGCGGCGGCCCATTGCGTCGCTGAACTACCTGCTGTCGTCCCACGTGTGGCGGCAGGATCACAATGGTTTCAGCCATCAGGATCCGGGCTTTATCGACCATGTCATGAGCAAGAAGGCGGAGATCATCCGCGTCTATCTGCCGCCCGATGCCAATACTCTGCTCTCGGTGACCGACCATTGCCTGCGCAGCCGCAACTACGTTAACGTCATTGTTGCCGGCAAGCAGCCGTCGCCGCAGTGGCTCGATATGGATGCCGCCATCCGGCACTGCACCACCGGACTGGGCATCTGGGAATGGGCCAGCACCGACGAAGGTGGGGAGCCAGACGTGGTGATGGCCTGCGCCGGCGACGTGCCAACCATTGAAACGCTGGCTGCGGTCGAAATCTTGCGCCAGTATTTCCCAGCGCTCAGGATCCGGGTCATCAACGTGGTCGACCTGATGACATTGCAGTCACGGAGCGAGCATCCGCACGGCATCAGCGATGAGGATTTCGATGCCCTGTTCACCAGGGACAAACCCGTCATCTTTGCCTATCATGGGTACCCCAAACTGATTCACACGCTGACCTATCGTCGAGCCAACCATCACAACCTGCACGTTCACGGGTTCAAGGAAGAGGGGACGACCACGACACCATTCGACATGGTTGTGCTGAATGAACTGGACCGGTTCCATCTGGCGAGGGCCGTCATTGACCGGGTGCCGGGATTGGGTCCAAGCGCCGCTAACCTCGCCCAATTCATCGACGACAGACTCATCGATCACACGCGCTACATCCGGCAGCACGGCCAGGACATGCCTGAGATTCGCGATTGGAAATGGGGCGCAAATGGAGCGAACCCCAAAAGCTTCGGGCGTACATGAGCGGCAGCATCCTTCCGGAGGTCCATCTTGTCAGGCATGGCGAGACCGCCTGGAGCCTCACCGGACAGGCGACCGGTCGCACAGATATACCGCTGACCAGTCGCGGCGAACGGGATGCACGAGGGCTAGGGGTGCTATTGCACGGCCAAAGCTTCCTCCAGGTTCTCACCAGCCCATTGCAGCGGGCACAGCGAACGGCGGAATTGGCGGGTTTTGGAGATTGCGCGCGACCCGATCCCGATCTGATGGAATGGGACTACGGTGCTTACGAAGGCAGACGCACGGCGGAGATTCAGGCCGAGCGACCGGGCTGGCGTATTTTCAAGGATGGGTGTCCGGATGGAGAATCACTGCAAGCAGTCAGTGCGCGCGCCGAGCGTGTGATTGACCGGATACGGGAGCTCGGCGGCAACGTGCTCGTCTTCGCACATCGCGACCTGTTGCGTGTCCTCGCAGTCCGTTGGCTCGGCCTTCCCGCGGCAGACGCCCGCCATCTATATCTCGACACCGTCGCACACAGCATTCTCGGCTATCATCACGACCTGGAAGAGCCGGTCATCCGCCTCTGGAATGAACGCCAACGACCTGACGTCCCCGAACCAGCCGTTTCCTTGTGAACCGGCAATCCAGGTTCGTCTGGGCATCCCGGCAAGAAGTTGGTGTTGTTCGTCGCCCCGGACATGATTTTTGAGCCCGCCTCCCCTCACTTGGGAACGAAACTTACTCGTCAGACAATCAGTTCAGAAAAAAGGAAAGTGCCATGCAAATCGGAATGATCGGCCTTGGAAAAATGGGCGCAAACATGGTGCGCCGATTGCTTGGGGCGGATCACCAGTGTGTGGTTTTCGACAAGTCATCCGAAACGGTGGCGTTGCTGATACAGGAGGGGGCGATCGGGGCCTTATCGCTATCGGCTTTCGTGGAGAAGCTGCACAAACCGAGAGCAATCTGGATGATGATTCCGGCAGCGTTGGTCGAGCAACTTATCGCCGACATTCTGCCACTGCTCGATCCCGGCGACATCCTCGTCGATGGTGGGAATTCTTACTATGTCGACGACTTGCGGCGGGCACAGGAGCTTGCGACCAAGGAAATTCGCTACCTTGATTGTGGTACCAGTGGCGGCATTATGGGACTGGAGCGCGGCTATTGTCTGATGATCGGCGGCCCGAGCGACGCGGTGAAACGCCTTGATCCTGTATTCAGGACGCTGGCGCCTGGAGTAGGCGACATTCCACGCACTCCGGGGCGAGAGAAGTTGGGAGGCTCAGCCGAACGTGGCTACTTGCACTGCGGCCCCAGCGGCGCTGGTCACTTCGTCAAGATGGTCCATAACGGCATCGAATATGGCCTCATGGCATCGTATGCCGAGGGCATGAACATCTTGAAACACGCCAACATAGGCAAGAGCGAACGGATTGGTGATGCAGAAACAACCCCGCTTCGCAATCCCGAGGCGTTCCAGTTCGATCTCGATCTCGGTGATATCGCGGAAGTCTGGCGGCGCGGCAGCGTCATCTCTTCGTGGCTGCTGGACTTGACAGCAATCTCCCTGATCAAGGATCCGACGCTGGAAGCCTTCGATGGAAGTGTGTCGGATTCCGGCGAGGGCCGATGGACGATCAAGGCGGCGATCGATGAAAATGTGCCGGTTCCAGTGCTCAGCACCGCACTCTACTCGCGTTTCAGCTCGCGCGGCGAGGCAGCGTTTGCCGACAGACTTACGTCTGCGATGCGATTTGAGTTCGGCGGACATGTAGAGAAGTAAAACGCCGTGTAGGGCTGCGAAAAGGGAAAGACGTGTTCTGTCGACGCTTGCAAACGAAGGGGTCAATATGAAGAGGCAACCGAACCCTAGCCCACCAAATTTTTGGGAGATGAGGCTGGATGCGTTGCAACGTCATGCCTTCGAATACTTCCTGAACGAAACCAATCACACAAATGGCCTCGTGGCTGACAAATCGCAGCCGGGTGCTCCCGCGAGCATCGCGGCCATAGGTTTCGCGCTCGCGGCCTACCCTATCGGCGTCGAGCGCGCATGGATCTCGCGTGAAAGCGCTATTGAACGGACCCTCGCGGTATTGCGGTTCTTCTGGACCAGCACGCAGGGAACAGGGCCAAACTTGACTGGCTACAAAGGCTTCTACTACCACTTTCTCGACATGACCACCGGGAGGCGCGCAGGGGATTGCGAACTGTCAACCGTCGACTCTGGCTTCCTGCTGGCCGGCATGCTCGCCGCCGCAGTGTATTTCGATCGGGACAGCGAGGACGAGCAGGAGATACGGACGCTGGCCGACGCGCTCTACCGGCGGGCAGACTGGCAATGGGCGTGCGACGGCGGAGCAACCATCACCCACGGATGGACCCCTGAGGCCGGATTTCTGCCTTACCGATGGGAAGGCTATGACGAGGCTGCTCTCCTGTACGTCCTCGGCTTGGGCTCACCAACCCATCCCCTGGCTGCCGAGAGCTATCTGGCGTGGACCTCGACCTACCGATGGAAGAAAATCTACGGCTACGAATTCATCTATGGCGGACCGCTGTTCATCCACCAGTACTCGCACATCTGGATAGACTTCCGCGGAATCCAGGATGCGTACGCGCGAGACAAGGACATCGACTATTTTGAAAACAGCCGCCGAGCCACCTGCGTCCAGCAAGAGTACGCGATCCGCAATCCGCTCGAATTTGCGGGCTACGGTGAGAACTTCTGGGGCTTGACGGCGAGCGACGGGCCCGGCCGGACGACGCGCCGAGTTCAAGGCATCGAACGCGCCTTTTTCGACTATGTCGCGCGCGGGGCACCCTACGGCCCCGACGACGGGACGGTCGCACCGTGGGCAGTGGTGGCTTCGTTGCCATTCGCACCGGAAATCGTGATGCCGACGATCAGACATTTTCAGGATGTGTACCCGCAAGTTACTGGCGAGTACTGCTTTCGGTGCAGCTTCAATCTGAGCTTTCGGGACGAAGCAGATGCCGATGCTGGGTGGACGTCGCCCTATCACTTCGGGATCAACCTCGGCCCGGTGGTGCTGATGTGTGAAAATTACCGATCGGATTTATTGTGGCGGCTGATGCGCGCATGCCCTTACGTCGTCACTGGACTGCGGCGTGCGGGATTCACCGGCGGTTGGCTGTGACGGCTTTGGAGGATTGCAACTAGTGAAGGCAAAATCGATTACCGGCCGAGCGTGAGGATGGGCAAGCAGCTGCCAAAGACCACCATCGGAGGTCGCTCCGTAGCGACGAACGGGCAGCACGGTCATCGTCGATCTCGACTCAAAATTGCTGAACTTCGACAGGAGGCACTGATGAACAGCTTCGACGACCAACTGAGAACCACGCCATGCAGTTGACCTTTTCCTTGACCGGCAACGAGAACTTCGCTTGCCATCTCGCCGAAGCGGGAGGTTGGGGGTTCGAACATCTGGACACCGGACGTTTCACAGTCGGCGAGAGCTATGTCTGGACTTTTTCAGATGTTGCTGATCGTCCGGTGAATCTCGTCGATACGTCTGCACGATCGGGCGACGGCTTCCTCCGCCTTGCATTCGCCGCCGATGCAGCCCGCGCGCTCGACGCGAGCGAGGTCACGCTGGTCGCCCCATATCTGGTCTACACGCGGCAGGATCAACGATCCCAGTCGGGCAAGACGGTATCGTCGAAGTGCTTTTCGCGACTTGTATCGTCGACATTCGACCGGCTCGTGACTGTCGCCCCGCATCTGCACCAGTATTCTGCGCTCCATTCTATCCCTTCCCATACGCCATATGCTGTACCTCTGCTCGCACACTGGATTGCTGCGGAAATCGAGGAACGTTTAATCATAAGACCAAATGAGGAGAGCGTGCAGTGGGTCTTGGAGTTCGCTAGGCGCATCGGGGCTCCTAATGTCTTGCTACGCAAGATCCGCCACGGCGACCGCAACCTCGATGTCGAACGCCCCGAACTGCCCCATTACGCACGAAGTAGCCAGGGCATTATCGAAGTCGAGATTTTGTCGTGATGGTTTCAGATGAAAGCGGCTGGCTTAATGTACTGCGACGCTACCTCGCAGCCATGGCCTTGGGAAATCTCTTCTGGGAATTCGCTCAGATGCCGCTTTATACACTGTGGGAAACTGGTAGCACTGGCGAGATCGTTGTCGCCGCACTTCACTGTACTGCCGGAGATATCCTGATCGCGATGAGTACGCTCTTCGCCGCGTTGTTCCTGATCGGGACCAGCCAATGGCCTGCGGCAGGTTACAGACTCGTGGCCCTTGCTGCCATAGCATTTGGTCTCGGCTACACCATCTTTAGCGAATGGCTGAACATCGACGTGCGCGCGGCGTGGGCCTACCGCGATCTGATGCCGGTGATCCCCGTAATCGGAGTGGGCCTGTCGCCGTTTGCTCAATGGATCGTATTGCCGAGTCTCGCCTTCTGGTTTGCTGGATCAAAGAGGTACAAGAATTGAAAGCCGCAGGACTACAAGACCTGAAATGCCATTTGCAGATCGGCTTTTGTGACTGGCCTTCGGACTTACCAGCTATTTGAAAGGAAGCCAGTGGTTGAAGATCGCGACTACAAATTCTGGCAAAGCGTTCTCTGCCAGATATGTGAAAAACAGCATGACCCTCGTCAGCGCGGCTGCCATGGGCACTGACGTCATGATCGTCGCAAGCATTTTCGCGCTGACCGGACAGATCGCCGAACTTGCCGGGCCGCTCTTTCCGCTTTCGTTCGTCGTCGGCGCGATCGTGACCGCATTCTGCGCCTACACCTACACCAAGATTTAGAACGCCAATCCCTCTGCGGGAGCCTGCCGAGCGCTGCTCGGCCGCTGCGTCGACAGTGGCGGCCGAAGTCGGGCGCAAGCGGCGCATGCTGGCGACAAGACGCCTATCCGGTCGGCAGATGAACGGATGCTTCCAGTCCCCCGCCGGGCAGGTTGCACAGCGTTACCGTCCCGCCATGTGCCTGAATGATTGTCCGGGCGATTGCCAGGCCCAGACCGGCGCCGCCGGTATCGCGGCTTCGTGAGCCTTCGAGCCTGACATAAGGTTCAAAAACAGCCTCCAGCTGATCGTCGGGCAATCCCGCTCCGCTGTCAGAAACGGTGATGACGGCCAGCCCCGGTTCTTGCACCAACTTCACCTTCGCCACGCCGCCATAGCGGACAGCATTGTCGATAAGATTGCGCAGCGCGCGGTTCAGCGATTGCGGGCGGATGGTGGCAAACACTGGCTGGGACGGCGCAAGGGTGGCTCTGTCCTCACCCACATCGCCCACCAGTTCACCCAGCAGCGCGGCGAGATCGACTTGGGTCGAGGGTTCTGCCCTCGCAACCCCGCGCGCGAATTCCAACGTTGCCTCGACCATGGCCTGCATTTCCTCGACCAGCGCCTTCAGCCGAATGCTGTCTTCGGTTTCGTCCAGCATCTCGATCCGGAGCCTCATCGCGGTCAGGGGCGAACGCAGGTCGTGGCTGAGGGCGGCGAGCATATGCGTGCGCTCGTTCACGAAGCGCGCCAGCCGGTCTTTCATCCGGTTGAAGGCTTGGGTGGTCTCGCGCACCTCGGACGGCCCGGTCATCGGCAGCGGCTCCGCATCCAGCCCGCGCCCCAGCCGGTCGGCCCCAACCGCAAGCACGCGCATTGGGCCAACGACACGGCGCGCGGTCCACCATGCGACCAGTGTGACGGCCGCAGCCATCAGCAGCAATGGCAACAGGGCTTGCGGCGAAAGTTGCAATCCGGGCCGACGAAACATCGTACGTACGTTCAGCCAATCGCCACCCACCAGACGGATCGACAGCGTCATCTCGATTGGATCAATTTGTCCGGCCATCATCGCCTCGTGGATCGGGCGCATCGCGGCGGGCACGCTGTCGGGGATCGGAACAGGATCCACCGCAAGGGCATGAACATCCGCCCGGACTTCACGTTCCGATTGACCAAGGATTTGCCGGATCTGGCCAAGAACGAAGTCCGCGTCGGCGCTGTCATGAGGCGCTTCCGGTTCTGAACCCACGTCAAACCTGACCAGAGGCGAGTCTGCCGCCCTCAGGATAGATGGGCGCAGGTCGGCGGGGGCGTCTTCGAGCAGCAAGACCACGTTTGCCGCGCGCCCTGCCGCCTCCAACCCCAGGGCCGCCCGCACCGCACGATTGCGCTCATCCGTCAGCAACAAAAGGCCAAGCCCCTGTGTGATGGCCAGCGCCAGAAGCAACATGACTAGCAGTTGTCCCCCCAAGGATCGCGGAAACAACCGGCGAAGGAAAATTCGGCTGAGCGTCACGGCATCTCCTTCACATCAGCGGCAAAGCTGTAACCACCACCCCAGACGGTCGCGATCAGTACGGGCTTGGCGGGATCGGCCTCGATCTTGCGACGTAAGCGGCTGATCTGGTTGTCGATCGTGCGGTCGAACACCTGCGCTGCCCTGCCCGAGGTCAGATCGAGCAACTGCTCACGGCTCAGCACGAAACGCGGTCGTTCCAGAAACGCTGTCAACAGGCGGAACTCAGCGGTGGTCAGCGTCACTTCGGCACCGTCACTGTCGGTCAGGGTTCGGCGGTCGGTATCCAGCACCCAGCGGTCGAAGGCCAGCCGGTGTCCGGCAAGACTGCCGCCCGCCACTTCGGCCCGGTCGGACCGGCGCAGGATCGCCTTGATCCGGGCCAGCAACTCGCGCGGATTGAACGGTTTGGGCAGATAGTCATCCGCGCCGACTTCCAGCCCGACGATGCGGTCGGTTTCATCACCCAAGGCGGTCAGCATCAGGATCGGGATGCCACCCTGCGCGCGCAGGCGGCGACAGACCGAGAGGCCGTCTTCGCCAGGCATCATCACATCGAGCACGACGAGGTCGAACTGTCCGACCTTCATCGCCGCGTCCATTGCCACTGCGTCTGCGGCAGCGGTCGCGCGCATCCCGTTCTTTTCAAGATACTTGACCAGCGCATCTCGAATCTCGCGGTGGTCGTCGACGATCAGAATGTGGGGCGGATGGGTCATCAACGTGTCTCCTGCTACTGACCCTAGCCGAACCTGCAAGCCGCGCGCACACAAGATTGTCGCAAACCGTCACCGGAGAACTGCTTGCGACAGTTTGATACAAAATACCAGTTTCCCTGACAAACCTGTGGGACATCTGCCCCCCAGATTGGTCTCATCACAAACCAGTCTAGGAGAGGCAGCATGAAACGTTCAACCAAATTCACCCTTGCAGCCGTTGCCACCCTTGGCCTTTCCGCCGTTGCTGTGCCGGTTGTCGCCCATCAGTCGGAGCAAGGCTTTGGGCAGCATCGCGGACCCGGAATGATGAGTGGCGGAGTGGACATGATCGGGGGCCATGACGGCATGATGGGTGGCGGCATGGGCATGATGATGGGCGGGGGCCAAACCTATGCCATGGCCACGTTCGACACCAACAATGACGGCACACTGAGCCCCGAAGAAATGACCGCCGGCATTCAGGCCGAACTTGCGACCTATGACACCGACGCCAACGGCACCCTGTCGCTGGAGGAATTTGCCGTGATGCACGCGGCCCACACCCGGCCGATGACGGTGCGCGCCTTCCAGATGCACGATGCGGACGGCGACGCACAGGTGACGGAAGCCGAATTGGCCGCAATTGCCGCGATGATGCAAAGCCATATGAGCGGGCAGCAGCGGGGCATGCCGGGCACGGGTATGCCGGGCGCGGGCATGATGGACAATAACTGACCGACACGTTCCCGCCGCCAATCGGGGCTTGTGCCGGTTGGCGGCAGCACCCCAATTACAGAAAAGGAGAAAACCACAATGTATGGCTATGGTATGGGTCTGGGTATGGGCTTTGGCTGGCTCTGGATGATCGTCATCCTTGTGCTGGTCGGTCTCGCAATTGCGGCGCTGTTCAAATACCTGCGCAAATGAACCGAAAGGGGTCACAATGGACTACACACTTAACCGCCTGATAGCGGACGCCGATTTTGATGCGGTGGATGCCCGCACCCGCGCGGCTTTGGCCGACAAGGGCTTCGGCATCCTGACCGAGATTGACGTCAAGTCGACGATGAAGAAAAAGCTGGACGTCGAGATGCCCGCCTATCGCATTCTCGGCGCGTGCAACCCGAAGATGGCCCATCAGGCCATCGGTCTGGAACCGCGCGTCGGCGCGATGCTGCCCTGCAATGTGATCCTGCGCGAGATTGAAGGCGGGGTCGAAGTCAGCGCAATCGATCCGGTGGCGTCGATGCAGGCAATCGATAATCCAGAACTGCATGCGGTCGCGGGTCAGGTTCGCGATCTCCTGAAGAAGGCGGTCGAGGCAATCTGAGATGCGACTTCGCACCGGCATCCTTGTGGCAATTGCAGTCCTGGGGTTCGCCATATTTGGGGTCTGGGTTTGAACTGTCGGTCCCGGCCGACACACAGAGCCTGATGAAGCTCGAGGCGCTGATGGCGCGGGCCGCGCAACGAAACAAAACCTGACTGGAGATCGATCAATGACTGAACTGCTCAAAATCACGGCGGACGAGACAAAACGGGTCGTCGAATTGCCTGGCGGATCGGTTGAAATCGAACGACATCGGAACGACATGCAACTCATTACCGGGTATCTGCAACCGATGATTCCGATAGACGGCGTTACACCTGTCGGAGAACTTGAGGTTCTGGACTGCCTGGAAGACGAGAGCTACGTCGTGGTAGACATGCGCGATCCCGATTGGCGGCTGAAGGGAACGATTCCGGGAAGCATGTCGATTCCGTTCGAAGAGGTTGCCGACCGTCTGGACGCGCTTGGCTGTGTGCGATCATCGTCCGGTTGGAATTGCGACGCCGCCAAGAAAGTCGTGGCGTTTTGCAATGGCCCGGCCTGCCCTCAGAGTTCGATCGCGATGCACGCAATGGTCGACAACGGCTTCCTGCCGGAAAAACTCTACTACTACCGCGGCGGCATGCAGGACTGGCTGGTGCTGGGCCTGACGACACAGGCTTCGGCCGCGTGACTGTGCCCTGCGGTGCTGTGGGGATTGCGGCCGACCTGTCGGCGTGAAGGTTCCGGCAGGGCCGATGGACTGGGCGGGCCTCAGCCGACTTCACACCTGGCGCTTCGCGCTTGAGACCCTGGCTGGCATCATCCCGGCAAGTTTCGTCATCGCGCATTTCGGTGGCGAGGCGGGCAGCGGTGACCTCAGGCGGGCGACATGGGCGGTGCTCGGCCTCGGCCTGGTCACGGGATTGCCGCTGCTCTGGATCGCGACCCGACGCAAAACCCAAAAGGAATTCTGATGGCGGACGCCTACAAGAAAAACAGCATCACCCTGCCGGGCGCGGTGGCCATGGGCACCGGCGTGATGATCGGCGCAGGCATTTTCGCGCTGACCGGACAGATCGCCGAACTTGCCGGGCCTCTCTTTCCGCTCTCGTTCGTCGTCGGTGCCATCGTGACCGCGTTCAGCGCCTACACCTACATAAAGATGTCGAACGCCTATCCGTCGGCGGGCGGCATCGCGATGATCCTTGAGAAGGCCTACGGGCCGACGACAGTGGCGGCGGGCGCCTCGCTCCTTATGGCGCTGTCGATGGTCATCAACGAAAGTCTCGTCGCCCGCACCTTCGGCACTTACACGCTCCGGGCGTTCGGCGGCGATCCCGACAGCGTTCTCGTGCCGGTTCTGGGCGTCGGGCTGATCGTCTTCGCCTATCTCGTGAATGCCTCGGGCACCCGCTCGGTCGGGCTGGTTTCCATTGTCATGGCCGTGCTGAAGGTCGGCGGCATCGCGCTGTTCGGTGTTTCCGCGCTTTGGGCCAGCGGTCTGTCGTTCGAGGCGACGGGCGGGGATGCGGGTGCCACCGGCTTCGTAGCCTCTGTTGCGCTGTCGATCCTGGCCTTCAAAGGCTTCACGACGATCACGAACAGCGGCGCAGAGGTCACCGACCCGCACCGCAACGTCGGCCGGGCCATCATTCTGTCCATCGCGATCTGCGTGGTCGTCTATCTGCTCGTCGCCTTCGCCGTCGGCTCCAGCCTGCCGCTCGACCGCATCGTGGCGGCAAAAGACTACGCGCTGGCCGAAGCCGCCCAGCCCGCCCTCGGGCAGACCGGCTTCTATCTGACGGTGGCGCTGGCGTTGGTCGCCACGGCGTCGGGTCTGATCGCCAGCGTGTTCGCGGTCTCGCGGATGCTGGCCATGCTGACCGACATGAAGATGATCCCGCACAGCCATTTTGGGATGCCGGGAACGATCAAGGACCACACGCTCGTCTACACCGTCGTGATCGCGGGCTTTCTGACGGTCTTCTTCGACCTCAGCCGGATCGCCTCGCTTGGCGCCTTCTTCTACCTGGTGATGGACATGATCATCCACTTGGGCGTGTTCCGGCATCTGCGCGAGGAGATCGGCGCACGCGGCTGGGTCCTGCTGACGGCCATCTCGCTCGATGCCGTGGTGCTGGCCGCCTTCGCCGCAATGAAGTGGCAGTCCGACCCGCTGATCGTCGTGATCGGCATAGTCGGCATGGCTCTGGTGTTCCTGTTCGTGCGGGTGTTCCTCGCGCGCAATCCGGTCAACGAGGGCGATCACGATCACCATTGAAAAGGGCTTGAGCTTCCAGTCACTGGATGGCCCAGACTGAAGCAATTAAAAGAAAGTTGATGCACCATGGACCACGATCATCATCCCGCGGCGTCCGACATCCCGGCGGGAACCAGGACGGCGAAAGAGCCGGTTTGCGGGATGACGGTCGCGGTCAAGCCCGACGGACGGCACGCCGAGTTTCAGGGCGAGACCTTACATTTCTGCTCCGAGAAATGTCAGACCAAGTTCAAGGCCGACCCGTGGCACTACGCGTCGGGCCGCGCCGCAGGGAAATAGAAGGCAGCGCCCGCCGACGTCCAGTATACATGCCGGATGCACCCCGAGATCATTTGCGATGCGCCGGGTGCTCGTCCGCTCTGCGGTATGGCGCTTGAACCGATGGAGCCGACGGACGAACCGAACAACGAGTTGATCGACTTCACGCGCCGCATGTGGATCTCGGTGGCGGCGGCTGTCCCGCTGATCGTGTTGACGATGGGGCCGATGGTGGGTTTGCCCGTGCGCGACTGGCTTGGGCATCAGGTGGCGGGCTATCTTGAGTTTGCGCTGGCGACGCCCGTCGTCCTTTGGGCCGCGTTGCCGTTCTTCAAACGTGGATGGGCGTCGGTCGTCAACCGGTCGTCGAACATGTGGACGCTGATCTCGCTTGGCGTGGCGGCAGCCTATATCTACTCGCTTTTTGCAGTGTTCCTGCCGGACCTGTTCCCCGAACAGTATCGAACGGGCGATGGCGTCGGCACCTATTTCGAGGCATCCGTGGTGATCGTGGCGCTGGTCTTTTTTGGCCAGGTGCTGGAACTGCGCGCCCGCGAACGCACAGGCGACGCCATCCGCGCGCTTCTTGACCTCGCGCCAAAGACCGCGCGGCGCATTCAGGCGGATGGCACTGAAAGCGACGTGCCTTTGGACTCCATCGTGGCGGGCGACCGATTGCGTGTGCGGCCGGGAGATGCTGTGCCTGTCGATGGCGTGGTGGTCGAGGGGCGGTCCTCCTTGGATGAAAGCATGCTGACGGGCGAGTCGATGCCGGTGGAAAAAGGTCCGGGCGATGCGGTGACCGGGGCCACGATCAACAAGAACGGCAGCCTTGTGATCGAAGCGAGCAAGGTCGGTGCCGATACCGTGCTGGCGCAGATTGTTGAAATGGTGTTGAATGCGAAGCGGTCGCGTGCGCCGATCCAGGGTCTGGCCGACCGGGTCTCGGCAATCTGCGTGCCAACCGTGGTCGGGGTGTCGATCTCTGCCTTCGCCCTATGGATGATCTTCGGGCCCGAACCCGCGTTGGTCTTTGCCATGGCCGCAGCCGTGTCGGTGTTGATCGTCGCCTGCCCCTGCGCACTGGGTTTGGCCACACCGATCTCGATCACCACGGCGGCGGGGCGCGGCGCGCAGGCGGGTGTGCTGATCAAGGATGCCGAGGCGCTGGAACGGATGGCGGGCGTCGACACGCTGATCGTCGACAAGACCGGCACGCTGACCATGGGCAAGCCGAAGCTAACCGACACCTTGGCGCTTGCGGATATCACTGAGGCGGACCTGTTATCACTGGCCGCGGCACTTGAACGCGGCTCGGAACACCCACTGGCCGAAGCCATCGTGGAGGCGGCCGAAGCGGCGGACGCCGCCCGGCAGGAGGCCACCGAGTTCGAGGCGGTCACCGGCAAGGGCGTGCGCGGACAGGTCGGCGGACGAGCGGTCGCGCTGGGCAACAAGGCGATGATGCAGGAGATGGGCCTGGACACGGCCGAAGCCGAAGCAAGGGCCGACACCCTGCGCGCCGAAGGCAAGACGGCGATGTTCGTCGCGGTCGATGGCGCGCTGGCGGGCATCGTGGCGGTGGCCGACCCGATCAAGGACAGCACCGCGCAGGCGATCAAGGAACTCCACGCGCAAGGGCTGCGCGTCATCATGGCGACGGGCGACAACGAACGCAGGGCGCAGGCGGTGGCGGGCGAACTCGGCATAGACGAAGTGCGCGCGGGCGTGCTTCCGGAAGACAAGAAGGACCTGATCGACCAGCTACGCCGCGACGGCCACAAGATCGCCATGGCAGGCGACGGGGTTAACGACGCACCCGCGCTGGCCGCAGCCGATGTCGGCATCGCCATGGGCACCGGGGCCGACGTGGCGATGGAAAGCGCGGGGATCACCCTGCTGGGCGGTGACCTGATGGGTATCGTGCGGGCGCGCAAACTGGCGCGGGCGACCCTGCGCAACATCAAGCAGAACCTGTTCTTCGCCTTTGCCTACAATTCCCTTGGCGTGCCGATCGCAGCGGGGCTGCTTTACCCCGTCACCGGACTGTTGCTGTCACCCATGATCGCGGCGGCGGCGATGAGCCTGTCGTCGGTATCGGTCATCACCAACGCGCTGCGGCTCAGAGGGGTCAAACTTTAGCGGTAGTGAAAACAGACGGCAGAACCGGTCACCATGCACCTTCATCAAGCGGGTTCTGCTTTCACCGCAGGTCGTTCAGCCGGTTCGCGAGCGCTCAAGACCATGCGCCACAGTGGTTTCAGCGCTTCCAGCGCCAGCAGAACCCCGATCCCGGCCAATGGCGGCACGGCCAGCCAGATGCCACTCAGTACGCCAAAGCCAAACAGGTCACGCGCTGGAGCCCAGAAGAGTGTAACAGCGAGAAGCGTCGCTACGATCGGCAACACAACCGCCAGCGCCTTGTTCGGCCGCAGCAGCGCCGACAGGATCGAGTTGGAGTTGGACCGGTCGATCAGGATCAACGCGACCACGCCAAGAACCAAAGTGGCAAAGGCCAGTCCGCGCACCTGATCGGGGTCAAGGCCATAGCCGGGCGCAAACCACGCAGCAGAGCCCGCAATACCCAGAACCATCAGGCCCTGTATCAGGCTCCAGATCACTGTGGGCCAGGAAAACAGTGGCTCATCTGCCGGGCGCGGCGGGCGTTGCATCACACCGTCCTCTTCGCGCTCGGCCTCGAAGACCAGCGCGCAGACAGGGTCGATTACCATTTCAAGAAAGGCGATATGCACCGGGCCAAACAAAAGCGGCATGCCAAACAGCAGCGGCATCAGCGCAAGGCCCGCAATCGGCACATGCACGGCGAGGATAAAACTCATCGCCTTGCGCAGATTGTCATAGATGCGGCGGCCCAGCCGTACCGTGGTGACGATTGAGCCGAAGTCATCGTCCAGCAGCACAATCGACGCCGCCTCGCGCGCAACATCAGTCCCGCGCTCGCCCATCGCCACGCCGATATCCGCCGCCTTGAGGCTGGGCGCGTCGTTCACGCCGTCGCCGGTCATCGCGACCACAGCGCCTTCAGCCTTCAGGGCATTGACGATCCTCAGCTTTTGTTCGGGCAGGATGCGGGCAAAGATCGTCACGGTCGTGACCGCCTTGGCAAGGTCATCCTCCGACATGGCAGTTAGATCATCGCCCGTCAGCACAACATCGCCGGGAAGCCCCGCTTCAGCGGCAATCGCGCGCGCTGTCACCGGATGGTCGCCGGTGATCATGATGATCCGAATGCCTGCCGCCTGACATTCAGCCACCGCTGCAGGCACCGAGGCGCGCAACGGGTCTGCAAGACCGACGAGGCCCAGCAGTTGAAAGGTAAACCCGGTCTGCGTCTCGGGCAGGTCCTGCCCCGCAGGCCAGGATGCCTCGGCCACAGCCAGCACGCGCAGGCCACGGGCGGCCATCACGTCCAGTTGCGCCGTGATAGCCGCGCGCTGATCTGGCGCCAGTTTGCACAGATCGGCAATCGCCTCGGGCGCACCCTTGGCGGCAACGGCAAAGCCATCCTCGGCCTGCCAGACCTGCGACATTACCAAAAGATCGGGGGACAGCGGATAGCTGCGGATCAGTGTCCGCCCTGCCCCCGGCAAGGTCTCACCCTCCCGCAGGTCATCGGCCGCCAGTGCGTGAAACGCCTTCTCCATCGAATCGAACGGCTCGGGTGCCGAGGCCATTACGCCCGCCGCGGCCAGTTCGCGAAAGGCGGGTGGCATGTCAAAATCCGCAGCGACCCGGTGGGCTGTGCCGTCGGCCAGTTGCAGGGCGGCGATGGTCATCCGGTTCTCGGTGAGTGTCCCGGTCTTGTCGGTGCAGAGCACGCTTGCCGACCCCAAAGTTTCAATGGCCGAGGCGCGGCGGGTCAGCACCCGCGCCTTGGAAATGCGCCAGGCCCCCATGGCCATGAAGACTGCCAGGACCATCGGAAACTCTTCCGGCAGCATCGCCATGCCAACCGCGATCCCGGCAAGAACGGCGTCCAGCCAACCGCCGCGCAACACCCCGTAAAGTGCCACGACAATTGCGCTGATGCCGATGCCTATCCCGGCCGTGGCAATCACCAGGCGCCGCATCTGGCTTTGCAAATGCGGCGTCTCAGGCTCGATCTGGCTCAGGCTCTTACCGATCTTCCCGATCTCGCTTTCGGCACCAATGGCTGTGACCTCGGCCAGCGCCGATCCCCGCACGATCAGCGTACCGGAAAACACCTGCGGCAGGTCGTGCCCACCCGGCCGCACATCGGCCTCTCCCGCTCCCACCTTCTTGCGCACCGCCTCAGCCTCACCTGTCAAAAGGGACTCGTCCGCTGACAGGTCTGTGGACTCGATCAATAAAGCGTCGGCAGGCACCCGGTCGCCCTCGGACAGTACGATCAGATCACCGCGCACCACCTCGCGTCCGGCGATACGCAGGCGGGCGCCATCCCTGATCACCAGCGCGCGCGGGCTAGACAGATCGCGCAGCGCCTCCAACACCCGACCGGTCCGGGCCTCCTGCACTGCGGTGATGCCTATGGACATACAGGCGAAGGCCAAAAGGATGAGCGCTTCGGCCCGGCTTCCGAGCAGCAGATAAACCACGCCCCCCACCAACAGCAGCACCAGCATCGGCTCTTTCAGAACGTCCAATACGATGCGAAAGGGAGACCTTCGCTGTGTCGTCGCCAATTCATTGGGCCCGTCAGCGGCCAACCGCGTCTGAGCCTCGGCGGCCGTCAAGCCAGTTTCGGCAAGTTCCGGCGCGGGCGTGATTGTGTTCATACCTGTGATCCATCATGCGTCGATTCTGACGCTGCAGCGATGGTGGTACAAACGGCCCGCAGAAACCATGATCTCAATCAGCGCCAGGCGAAGGGCGGGTTGCTTGAAGGCCAGCTTTCTCTATCGGAGCCACCAAATCGTAGCGAGGTGCTCGCCAGGGAGGTGGGTTGATCTGCGAGTGGTTACGCAGCCCTCCAATTTCGTTTCGACATTGGCAGTGTGCAAGGCGTTCGGGTTTTCGCCAGACGCCGTTAACGCCCATCTCGCGATCATCGCAGGCGCCGCGTGCTTCCGACCCAACTTTTCACGTCTAAGCCACGCCATGGTCCGTTTTGACGCGGTTGAGTACAGGTTGGACTACTAAAGCACTGGATTCGCACGCAGTTTCGATCGTTTCGTTGACCTATTGTTGACCTGGGATTTAGCAAGCAAAAAGCCCCGCGGAAATCTTGGCGTAATGCATTGTATTCATTGGTATTTTTTGTTGCGGGAGTAGGATTTGAACCTACGACCTTCAGGTTATGAGCCAAAACAATAGCGATTCCAATGACTTATATATTTCAACGACTTAGCCTATAAGCCTTTGTTCTCACGCATTTTACTGCACGGCATCGGGCAACAAACGCCTGCACTCAATCGCGCTGGATGGGGCCAAAACCGCATATGTCCGTTGACTCAGCGTTGACTCGAACCGCAGCGATTATGATCAATCCTGATCGCTTCGCAGCCCAGAAACGCACAATTTCAGCTACCACTGAGCGCTCATGCGGACGTTCGTTGCAAACACTCAATCCTTGTTCGCTGTCGCGGCAATAGCGACGTGCAGGCCCGAAATCAGACTTTCTCTGCAAGTGCAGAACTGGTCATGCCGGGCTATGGGAAACCGACATCTACATGGGCATGTTGCGGGGTTTTCTTTACAGTTCGGCAAGGCGGTTCCGAGCCCCTACTGCGCCTTCAGGCACGGCACACCGTTTGACAGCTTTAACGCTCAGAGTGCTCCGCCACGGCAGAATTTATGCGCTGCGCTGCAGCTTCCTCACTGAGTGCGCAATACTCAGAATTCGACGCTGTGCTTTTTGAATATATCCAGCGCTGCCCGAATGACCTTGGCGCGATGCAGACGATCATCAAAGCTCCACCCATGCGCCTTGTTGTCTGTTGTCGAAGGTCCAATGTATGCGGCCCTGAGGTCTTGAATGGCGTGCTTGACCTCCTTGCTTATCTGATCGGCTTTCAGGTCGAATATCGGACTAGCATGATAGGCAGATTTCAGCGATCTTTTATGCTGCTCAGAAGGCCAGAACTCGCTGCTAGGATCACGCGCGGCATCCAGAACCACAGCTGCAAGAAGCGTTGTAATCGCTGTAATTGTGAGGCTTTTGATCGTCGTTTTCTCGGCTATTATCGCGTCAGCGAAGGTTGGATCATCGGAGAATGTAATCGGCAGAAAATCCATTATGTTTAGCGATAACCAAGCCGAGGTGAATGCACCCAAAAAGACAAAAGTCAAAGGCACGATTTGCCACGCAAGAAACATCCATGTGGCGGGGACTGGATAATGTTTGGTCATGCTACGGGCCGCTACTGTTACGGCGATGCTAATAATAAGGAGGGTGGCAAAACCGATAAAAATATAGGCGGAGTTATCGATAAAATAGGCGAAGATTCCTGCAATGCTCGCGATGAAGATCAGTGTGGAGTTCACCATGGCCTACGGGCGTGCATCAAGATAGTTGCCATCGACATCCCAGTAGTGCGGCGGGTCGCTATGGCCGCATTGGTAATAAGTTTCTAAGGGGCCTACGTAGTGCTGAATGATAGAACCGGGGCGACCATGCTCGCAGATAGACCCAGCTTGCACCAGCATCATGTTCAAGACTTGGCTGAGCTTGACAGCAGTGACTTTGACGTATCCGGAGCTTGAGTCCGGTGGTGAAGGAAAACTCAGAATCCTCTCGAAGTCGGGGCCGAATTCGAGCGGCCCTTCGTCCGGGCGCCCGACTTTTAGCCCGCCCTCTTTCTGAGCTTTAATAAGCAGGCCTCGGGTGCGTTCGATAATTGGGGCGAGAAGCGCGTATTTCACCTCATCGACCTGGACGCCTTCAAAATCATGAAGCTGTCTGTGCATAATGAACTCCGCGTGTTTAGGCGTCCGGTTAGAATGCACACTCTGCTACGATTCGGTCAATCCTCGGAGCAAGTACTGATGATACGCCTGATGCGGCGGAGCTCCTCGTCAAACGTGACCAAAGCGAGTTTCTTTGGTTTTAGGACCGATGCACCGTCAGAAGGCGGTTGTGTGACGTAAAGCGACTGTTGCCTCTCGGTTTCCAAATAGCCTAAGTTCCCCGAATGTACGCTTCAGCCCGCACCGTGTGAATTCGCCCACCACCTGACTTTGCAAGCGCGACGAAGGTCCGGTCTCACGTGCCGCCACGCAGCGTGAGTGGTCGATGGCCAACGGCAAAAAAGGGCCGCCGCTGCAAGCGGTATATCGTTATATTTCAATGGTCTATGCAATGGCGAGTGGATCTTCCAATTCAACGTTTGGGCAGATACCGGCAGCGCCGTTGTGGCCGGCGGTGTGGTGAAGAGGGAAAAGTGGAGATGAGTTTTCATGGTCTGGTCCCAAGGTGATGTCTTGGGACTATGTAAGCAAAAGTTGTCGCCAATTTTTAAGTCTCATCACCACACACGCTGGTTTTGGCGCGATAGCAGAAAACCGTGCCCCGCTGCATTGGTGCACTGCAAGCCCGTCTTCTCAGAGCGACAGGATATCTCTCCAAAGCTCGCAGACACGCCGTATGAAGCGACATCCGTATAGGTCGATTTGCGGGGTGCTCCACCACACACGACAATTGCAGGACCCGTGGGACCAAGTTGTATGTGGTGTCCCCAGACCCCTGGACAGGCGCCAGTGTCAGCTTGAGCAGGGGGACCATTCCGCTCTACGATGCTGCAGCCAATTTCACTGCCTTCAACGGAACCATTGCAGTATATGTTGCCTGAGGGGGTTCGAAATCCGTATCCTTCGGCGGAGACTTGTGTTGCAGTCGTGATCAGTAAAAAGGCTAGCAATTTCTTCATTACAATCTCTCCGGAAAGCTAGGCTTCAGAAGTCAAAATGTTAGAATGGCCTCCGGCTACTGGATTGTCAGACGTAGGGAGACGTTTTCCGCTGAAGTCTTGGGAAACAATTGGAATATGCGGAAGCGATACATCTGTTCAGCCGTCCTGAAGCTGTAATTTGACTGGCAGTCGACCAAGTCGTCGATCGTGAAGCAGGCGTTATTGCTTCCTGAGAGCTCTAACCGTGCCGTTTGACCAGCGCCGCTGCCGAATGTAAGGCACATGGGGCTTCCTTCGATTACGCTGCCAGAGACGACGGCGGAGGACTTACCCGATGCGAACCGTATCTCTTGGCATTGCTCGGCAATAGCGCCAGTTGCCAAAACATAGAGAATGATATGAGCGCTCAACTTCAGCATCGGAGGAGTTCCCAATACAAAATATCTTGACCTAATATGCCACAAATCAGCGCCTCGCGTAAGGAAAAATGAAAGGGACGTCCGCCAGCCCTCTTGATCGTCTTTCTGAATTTCACTGCATCGAACGCCAACGGCAGCTATGAGCTGAGGTTGTGTGGAAGCCGCCTGCTGTTTTGGCTTGCGGCAGCCTGCCAGAATCTCGCTGAAGGGCTCTAAGCACTCCCTGGCCCGTCCCGGATATTCGTCGCCGACCTCCACTATAATTGCAGAACATAAAGAGACCGGCACGAGCCTGCGTTTCTATCTGCCGGTTTATGCCACCCTGCCACCCCCTCTGGCGATGTTTGAGTTGAACTGCAGCGCGGATCACGCCTGTGTCACGTCAGAAGAGGGGTGGTCGATCATGGCGCAAAGAGAAAAACTCACCGAGAAACTGGTCAGGGCGGCCGAACCGCGCGCTGGCATTTACCAAGTTTTCGATGAAGATGTGCGGGGGTTTTCATTGCGCATCTTTTCATCCGGCAGTCGGCATTTCGCGCTGGATTACCGGGTGAAAGGCCGCCAGCGCCGCTTCACCATCGGCAGGTGGCCGGAATGGACGGTCACGGCTGCACGCGAACAGGCCAAGGCGTTGCGCCGCATCATTGACGATGGTGGTGATCCGCTGGGCGAGCGGGAAGCCGGAATGGCGGCCCCTCGTATTCCCGATCTGATCGACCGCTATATTGAAACCCACACGCCAAATCTGGCACCGACCAACCGCGCCGACCAGATTTCCATGCTGCGCAAACTGGTCCAGCCGGTCTGGAAGCACAAGCTGGTCGAGGACATCACGCTGGATGATGTTGATCGGTTGCTGAGCGATATTGCCAAGGGACGCGCCCGCCCCTCCAAGACCAAACCGAGCAATCGCGCGCGCAAGCTGCAAGGATCAAAACCCACGCCAATCCGCGCCAATCGCACCGGCGAGGTCTTGCGCAAGATGTTCAGCCTTGCCGTTCAGTGGAAACTGCGCCCCGACAATCCCGCAATGGGGTTTCATCGGCGCATCGAGACTGAGCGTGAACGCTATCTGAGCATGGATGAGATTGATCGTCTGGCCAAAGCGCTGGGCACGGCCGAAGACCAGCGCGCCGCCAGCATCATCCGCATGTGCATGTTAACCGGCGGCCGCCTCGGCGAGGTGCGCTCCGCGCGGTTTGAACAATTCAATCTGGAATTTGCCACATGGTCCAAGCCCGCAACCACCACCAAGCAGCGCAAGGTTCACCGTCTGCCAATTTCACCGGATGTGGCCGCTATTGTGCGCCAGAGGCAAACCGCCGTGCATCCGGGCTGTCCGTGGCTATTCCCCGGCGATGTGCCCGGTCAGCCAGTCAAGGAAATCCGCCGCTTCTGGCGTCAGATCCAGATTGAGGCCGGGATTGCGGGTGTACGCATCCATGACTTGCGCCATACCTTCGCATCGCTGCTGGTCAGCGGTGGCGCATCGTTGGAAATGATCGGAAAGCTGCTCGGGCATTCCCAGATGCGCACCACGCAGCGCTACGCGCATATGATGGACTCGCCGCTCCGGGATGGGGTGAATGCGGTTGCGGAGATGATGAAGCCGCAGCTGCGCATTGTTCAGGGCGGGCGTTGAACTCGCCCTGAACGGGCATCAACGCCGTTGATCAGACTTGGTCGTGCTTACTTCGGCTTTTTCAGGGCCCGCCAGATCGAGCTCAGCTTGCGCCGGATCTGACTTTCATCCGGAACAGACCCATCCTTGGCATTCGCCACGAACCAATCCTGGCCTTGCGCCACAAAGTCGGCCTGCGTTTCCGGTAATCCGTACTCGAACAACCGGATCATCAGGGCTTGAAGCATCCCCTCCCAATCATGCCGCAACGACCGCCCGGGGCTGACGTGAACGCGGTGCAGCGGATCATACTCATCCTCAAAGCGCTGGGCAGATTTTGCCGTCACCATCAGATCCTGCAGTTCAATTGCCACGCCATGGGCGGGAGCAGTGATGATCTTCCATGTCGTAGTGCCCTGTGCGGCCGGATGCGCCAGATCATGCAGGCCTTGAATTCGGGGCGATTGCCCCGAAACAACGGCATGATGTCTTCGGCGCAGACAGCCACCAGTTCAACCAGCGACTCAGCTCCGCTGCATTGGACCATTCCGACACTTGTGACGATTTCAATAATTCCCTCGGTCGCCCATCCCACAATTTCGGCAGGAGCGCATCCCCAGCGAAAAGCCAAATTCTCCAAAGTCCAGAACACACGTGCCGGTAAAGCCATCGCTTCATCCCTTTCAAAGGTTTCATGAGGGGCGCTGCGCGGCGGTGATTCCGGACGTGCCGAGGGCACCCCGGCGGCACCCTGTCTCTGCAATCAATGGTTGTTAATACGGCGAAATCACTCGCTAAAACGAATGCGGCGAAATTCCTTAAAATCTCAATAAAACAAGGGGTGGCACGAAGCGTGGTTTGAATACGCCGGTTTATGCCACCCTGCCACCCCTCGTCCTCTGCTCCCCTGCACCCCGAGACGCAATTGCCCGCATTCGGGCGCAATCGGGGAAGGACTCACAAATGTTGGATTCGCAGGACATCAACCAATCAGGGCCAGACATGGACCTGCTGGAGGATTGGATCAGTCGCCATGATCTCGCGATCAGTCTCGGGGTCTCCGAGGATACGCTGTGGCGTTGGGATGCAAAGCGAACCGGCCCCCAGAGCATAAAGCTCGGACGCAAGGTGTATTACCGGCGCAGCGCCGTGCGCAGTTGGCTTGAGGCCAGGGAGCATGGACGCAAGATATCGGCGCGGGGTCGGCGATGAGCGCGCCCTTGCGGTTTGCGCGAGACCATGCCGCCATGGATCCGGTCTGGCGCGCGCAACGTCTGGCTGAGGCCCGCGCTGTTCTGGCCGATGTGGCCCACCATCAGGATGGGCTGATCCGGCTCGCAGCCCGCGTGATTGTCAGCCATGGCGAAACAGCCAAGGAGCGCGAGGACGCGCGTGTGCTTCTGGTGGTGCTGGATGCGCGCAGCGCGCTGCGCCATCGCCATCGCTCGGACCAGGATCCGGAGGCATCGTCATGATGCGCCGGGGAACGCCAGAGGCCGACGCGCAGCGCGCGATTGTCTCAGCCTTGCGCATCGCCCTGCCCCGCGACGCCATTGTCCATCACAGCGTCAACGAGGTGACCGAAGCCGGGCCGCGCGGTGCAAAGCGCCAGGCCATTCTGGTCGGCATGGGCGTGCATCCCGGCTTTGCCGATTTGCTCGTGATATCCGAAGGCCGGGTGCTGTTTCTGGAGGTCAAAAGCGCCAAGGGCCGCCTGCGTCCCCAGCAAGACGCGTTTCGCGACGCCGTCTTGGCACAGGGTTTTAGCTGGGCGCTGGTGCGGTCTGTCGACGATGCGCTGGCCGCCCTTGCTGACAATGGCTTCACCAGCCGTGTGCAGCCTATGCGGAAGGCAGCCCCATGAGCCACGACGCCACCAACTGGGCGATCCAGCGCCGGGGTCTCAAGCCCGCCACCAAGATCGTGCTCTGGCATCTGTGCGATCGGCACAACCCGGATTTCGGCTGCTTTCCGACGCAGGCGCGGCTGGCCGAGGATGCGGAAATGTCGATCTCGGCACTGAACGCCCATCTCGCCAAGCTGGAAGAGCTGCGGCTGATTCACCGCGTTCGCGTCCATGATCCACGCACCTACAAGCGGCAGGCAACACGCTACATCCTGGGGTTTGAGAAAGGCTTTCCACAAGAGCCAACTCCGGAATCCGGAGACGGCTTAGAGGGAACGGACGAGGAACAAGAAACCGACCCAACTCCGGAATCCGGTGATGGAGCCATCTCCGGATCTTCGGCAATCCCATCTCCTGATTTTGCCGAAAGCCATCTCCGGAATCCGGAGACTAACCTTGTAAGAGAACCTTTAAGTAAACCAGTAAAGGAGGAGGAGGACGCGGCTGCGTGCGAAATCGATTTTGATCGGTTTTTCGCAGAGCTGCTGACGGCGCTGGGCCTCAAAGCCAACGCCACCCTGCCTGCCTGGTGGCAGGGCTGGCCAGCACGAACCCATGTGCGGCGTTGGATTGATGATCTCGGATTGTCCGAAGATCGCATCATCGAGGTTGCTACCGAGAGCCGAGCCGACCATCCCAATCCGCCCGATGGCCCCAAGGCGCTGGATCGGTTCATGGAGCGCGCCGCCCAGCGCGATGCGCAATCGACTGCGGCCGATGCCAGCAAAGCAAAAGCCAAGCGGCAGCGCAAACGCGACGCTGGCCCACCGCCGAGCCACGATGAGCTGGCAGCATTTTACGCTGCGAAGGTGAACTCCAACGCCTATCTGCCCCGGAACATGATCAGCAACGCCATGTGCGGATTGATGCTGGAACGAAGATTGGTCACCCCCGAACGGCTCCGGATGCGGGGGGTGCGATGAGCATGCAACGACAGGGACTCAGTTGCGGCGGACGCACAAAACGCACGCTGGGCGTGCAGGCCGTGCTGGAATGGGCGTTCCGGATCGAGAAGGCCCAACTGGAACTTCCGCCTCCAAAGGAAGTGTTGGAGGAAGGCTTTGGCTTTGGCCTTGAGTATGTTCTCCTTCAACGTGCGGCGCTGGGCTGCAAGGTGGATGGCGGCCAGCACAAAATGGGAAGTTACACCCACGCAGATGCCGAGGTCGTAGCGGCCACGGTCGCGGGGATGCCCGACAGTCTCGGCGGAATGCGCATGGCGATCAGCGTTGCCGAATTGGCCCGCGCTGGGCTGACGCCGGATTGGATGCCCGGCGTCGTGCGGCGCTGCGTGCCGGTCGAGACCAAGAGCAACCAGCATGGCGAGCGGGCCACCACCATGGTCGTCGGAACCGAACGGGTGCTGACCCGGGGCAAATGGCGCACGGTCGAGGTATTGGCCTGCCCGGTGACCTGGCGACCGCACCCAGAACAGATCGCATCCGCGCGGCGTGGTTATGAGGATTGGTGGCAGGCGCTGGATTGGGTGCGGGATGGATTATTAGCGGGTGGAATGATGCGCGATGTCGATGTGACGGCAGCAATGCCGAAGCAGAAACCGTGGCGTCGTGAAGCGAAAAAACAAACCTGAGTTTACGTAATGTTCTTGCCCACAGGGACTCATTGCGCCATGGTGTCAAAAATATTCCCAGGGACGAAAGCAGACATGAGTGAATTTGAAGTGCTGATGATGAAGGCAGGATACACTGTGACCGAAGCTGCAAAAGTGCTGGGGTATTCCGAAGGGCATATCTACCGTTTCAAGCGAGGGGAAGAGGCACCGCGAGAAAGTGTGCTTGAGTTGCTCCGCATGAAAGTTTTGGCGCGCGCCACGGATGAAACTGATCCACCGTCATTCACCTTCATCGATCTCTTCGCCGGGATCGGCGGACTCAGGAAGGCAATGGAATCCGCTGGCGGCCGCTGTGTGTTCACATCTGAATGGGACCGGTTTGCGCAGCAGACCTACCTCGCCAATTTTCCTGACAACCGTCCGATCGCAGGTGATATCCGGGAAGTGGAAGCAGGCGACATCCCCGACCACGACGTTCTGGTCGCCGGATTCCCCTGCCAGCCGTTCTCAATAGCCGGTGTGTCAAAGAAGAATGCGCTGGGCAGGTTGCATGGGTTTCAGGATGAAACGCAGGGAACCCTGTTCTTTGATGTCCTGCGCATTCTTAAAGATCGGCGTCCGGCAGCGTTTCTCCTTGAAAACGTGAAGAACCTGAAGAGCCATGACAAGGGCCGCACATTCGACGTCATTCAGCGCAAACTCAAGTTCGAACTCGGCTACACGCTGCACACCATGATCATAGATGCCGCGCATTTTGTGCCCCAGCATCGCGAACGCATCGTGATGGTTGGGTTCAGGGAGCATACTGGCTTCTCATGGGATGATCTGCGCATTCCGGGACGCGGGCATCGTCGTATGCGAGACATTCTGCATCCGGAAAATGGTACCGAATCCGCTGAAGGCCACTTTACGCTCGGTGAAGATGCGAAGGTGAACGACAAATACACCCTGAGCGACAAGCTTTGGGCGTATCTTCAGGGGTACGCCGCGAAGCACAAAGCAAAGGGCAACGGCTTCGGCTTTGGCCTCGTCGATAGCGATAGTATCTCTCGCACTCTTTCAGCCAGATATTACAAAGACGGATCAGAAATCCTCGTCAGCCAGGGAGCTGAGAAAAACCCGCGGCGTCTGACCCCGCGTGAGTGCGCACGACTGATGGGTTACAGCGAGGAGTTCCGGATCCCTGTTTCCGACACACAGGCCTACAAACAGTTCGGCAACTCAGTCGCCGTCCCTGTGTTTGCAGAAGTCGCGCGGATCATGAAGCCGCATGTTTCAGAGCTGTTGAAGCGATCTGAGACCGAACCGGTTCGGAAACTTGGCTGACGTCCATGACAAGCAGACCCGCAGCCGCAACATGGCTGCGATCAAAGACAGAAACACACAGCCTGAACTTCTGATCCGTCGCAGCCTGCATTCACGCGGATTTCGATTTCGGCTCCACGTTCAGAAACTACCCGGGAAACCTGATCTCGTTTTCCCGAAATTCGGGGCCGTGTTATTTGTGAACGGCTGCTTCTGGCATGGGCATGATTGCTCAATGTTCCGATGGCCGACGACACGCCCCGAATTCTGGCGGGTAAAAATCGGTGGTAATGTTACCCGGGATCTTCGAAATGAAGACGCCCTCGCCGCGCTGGGCTGGCGCGTGGGCGTGATATGGGAATGCGCGTTGAAAGGACCGCGAAGGCAACCCCTCTGCGACATGATTGACACCCTGTGTTCATTTCTTGAGAGTTCGGAAAAGCAATTTTCTATTCAGGGGCAGACGCTTGATCGATTCTCTGACCAAACTATTCGGTCTGATGCAGGCGCAGGGGGCGATCCGCTTCTACGCAAAACGTCTCTCCCCGAACGATAATTCTAAAAACCAAGTTTACCTTGGCGGCGGTTTCGGGGCACTCAACGTCCTGCCACACGCCTCAGTCACGACTGATCAGACTTTGCGCGCAGGAAGTATCCGCCGCCGTGATAAAGCTGATCTGAGGTTTTTCTGGATCGATGAGGCCGGGCTTTCTCCGGCACCTGACGCTCAGCTGATACTCTACCCAAAATACCCTGAAGTCCGCATGTCGGGTTTTTTGCGTGGCACGCAACGAGCCCCTTCTGATCTGATGCGATCAAGGGACGAGGGCCGCGTATTGTTTCTGGGAGTGACCGCCGATGGCCGGATCTTCGGATTTGCATCATCGGCAGACGATCACGTCTCAAAGGAGCTAGAGGCGGCTCCGCCACTTGAGCACATCGGCGTCTTTCTGGATCTGACCCCACTTTTCACCGGTGTCGGTAACTCCAGAGAGGCATTGATCTCAGCCCTCCGAGCGATCCATCTGAAAGGCTGGATCCAATCGCAAAAGCTCGGAAAAGATGGCCTGGCGCAACCCTATTCCGCTAGGAACGGCGGCGGATATACGCTGGAAGCCAAACTTGGAATCTCACCTAACGGTTATTCTGAGCCAGACTATCTGGGTTGGGAGGTCAAACAGTTCGGCGTTTCCGACTTCAAGAACTACCGCGCAAAAAGCCCCGTGACGCTGATGACACCAGAACCCACCGGCGGCATTTACCGGGATGAGGGAGTAGAAGCCTTTCTGCGCCAGTTCGGCTATCCGGACAAGTCGGGTAAAGAGGGCCGGATTAACTTCGGTGGTATTTATCGTGCTGACGGTGCCCACCACGCTGACACCGGTCTGGGAATGCGTATTTCTGGCTTTGATGCGGATACTGGCAAAGTCATGGATCTGGATGGCGGAATTTCGATGGTTGATAGAGACGACCGAATCGCCGCCTTTTGGGGGTTCCGAGGCCTGATGGACCACTGGAACCGGAAGCATGCAAAGGCGGTATATGTCCCCTCCCTTGCGCGCACTCCGCCTCCTGAATATCAATATGGCAGTCGCTTGAAATTATGCGAAGGCACTGATTTTCTACTGTTAATCTGCGCGATGGCAACCGGCGCAGTTTATCTCGATCCAGCCGTGAAGATGGAAAATGCGGATAGTGTTAAGCCAGCTGTCAAACGACGCAATCAGTTCAGGGTCGCACATACTGCGCTCGCTAGCCTCTACAAACAGTCTGAGTTACTCGACCTTTTGTAAGGTCTCTAAAGGAGGCCATAATGCCGAGGCTTGAAGCAACCAGCACACATTACATCAAACTTGGCCGAGGCGGGCAATGGGAGGCCGAGGCAATCCGTGACGGCGTCCTCCGTTTCGGCTATCGCGAGCTATCCCACGATCTTTGCAACGCTCGGGATTGGGCCGCAGCGCGGGATGCATGGCGCGCGCACCGGGATGGAAACGAAGCGGTCCTGACCAGCGACATGAATCAGGCCAAAATCTTCTACACGGCAGCCGAAACTGCTGTTTTCATCACTTTTCACGCGGGGCGCATGTTCTGGTGCCGACCACGCGGCCCGGTCGAACTACTTGCAGACAGAACCAAGATTCGTAAGACGGTGGACGGTTGGCACGGTCAGACGGCGGGTGGTGAAGACCTGTTTTACGAGCGTCTGTCTGGACGCCTGCTGAAAGTGCAGGGTTTTCGCGGCACAATCTGCGGAGTTGAAGCGGAGGATTACCTGCTCCGAAAACTTGGGGACGAGGTAACCCCTGAAGTGCGTGCTGCGGTACAAGCGGAGGAACAGATGTTCGCCGCGATCTCAGGATTGATGAGCCTCCTGACTTGGCAGGATTTCGAATTGTTGGTCGACTTGGTTTTCTCAGCCAGCGGCTGGAAGCGCACGGGTGCAACCGGTGGCGTCCAGAATACTGTTGATATCGAGTTGCTGCTGCCATCCACACAGGAGAGAGCATTCGTGCAGGTAAAGTCGCGCGCAACACCCGCGCAATTCAATGACTATTTGGCACGCATGGCCGCAATGGACGGTGTGGACCGTATGTTCTTCGTATGGCACACGGGCGATGTCGGTGAGGCACCGGATCTCGGAAACGTCACGCTCGTCGGGCCTGCCCAACTTGCTCGAATGGTTCTCGACGCCGGGCTTGCGACTTGGTTGCGAAAAAAGGTGACTTAATGCTGCTCCGGACATCTTCTAGGCGGCGAATGCTTGCCATGACTTTCGGCCCAGCGCGCACCCAGCCAGATTGTGCTATGAAATCAGCACGCGGGAAGGCATCAATTGGACTGTTGCGGTCTTTTCAGGATTGGTTTTTGTATGGCGCTTTTTGATTGGCTTTTCGGTCGCTCGCCCGAAGTGCCCCAACGAAACCAGTCCCTGCCGACCGCGCCTGAAAACCGGACACCCCAAATTGCTCGGACTCCAAGCCGTCCATCATTCGCTCGTACTCATCAGGTGCCAGACGGAATCTTTCGTTTCATTGCACTGGATGTGGAAACTGCGTGCAGTGACGCAGCCAGCATTTGCCAGATCGGCCTAGCTTGCGTTCAGTCTGACAACCAGATTCAGACATTTTCTATGTTGGTCAATCCCGGCACTCGCTTTGACCCGTTCAATATCCAGCTGCACGGCATCGGCCCCGATCACGTTGCCGATGCGCCTCGTTTCCCCGTTGCCCTGAGTATGCTGCTGCCGCTGCTGAAAGCGCATCACCTTGTGCAGCACAGCAATTTCGACAAGCAGGCGATGAATGCAGCTTGTGGCTCTTGCGGCCTCCCCACACCGGACCTTCGCTGGAGCGACAGTGTGATAATTGCCCGGCGTGCATGGCCAGAGCTGAAGGGCAACGGGGGGCACGGACTTGCCAACCTCAAGCGCACCCTTAACCTGCACTTCCACCATCATGACGCTGGCGAGGATGCCCGAGCGGCAGCCATGGTCGTACTGCACGCCGAAGCCCATATGTCGATACCATTCGAACAGCTGATCATTCCTGCCAATAAACCCCGTTTTGCGGCAAAGCAGACCAGAACAGGCAATGCAAACGGTGCGCTGGCTGGTTGCATTGTTGTGTTTACCGGCAATCTTGGCATGTCACGCGAGGCAGCCGCCGATCTTGCCGCCAGCGCGGGCATGAACGTCAGGACGAGTGTGACCAATCAAACCACCCATCTGGTTGTGGGCGACCAAGACCTATCCGTGCTGGCAGGCCACACCAAAAGCAGCAAGCACCGCAAAGCGGAAGACATGAGCCATGTGGGGCACCAAATCCGGATCGTGGGCGAGAGTGAATTCAGCCGCCTTGTTTCAACCGCTCACGCCAAGTCCTAAAGCATGAGTCCATATTCTTCAACAAGTGGCCATGCAAAAACCGGATTTCACGGTTGTGATACGGCTGTGTTGTAGGAGTTGATCAATGAAGGCTTTTTTCGCGTTTGCGATGATGTTGATAGCTGCAAGCCCATCTTTCGCTGAAACCATACCAAAGTACGATGTAGCAAGTTATTGCCAAAATGTTTCAGACGTAAGCGGCGGGTCTGCGATGATCTACAATGGCTGCGTCGATATGGAACAGACTGCATATAATGGATTAAAAGGCAGTTGGAATAGTCTGCCCAGCCGAGTGCGAACCTACTGTGATGAGGTCGGCCGTGTGAGCGGCGGATCGTACTCAATTCTCGAAGGTTGCATCGCTATGGAAACGGAAGCTGCAAATGGTTCTTCAACGTTCAAGTACTGACATGAGGAGAGGCTCCCGTTTCGCCCTCATCCTGCCCTTGGCCCTAATATTTGCCACGGCATCAGAGGCTGATTTCGTTGATACGACATGGTCGGTTGTCGGCTTCTCCGGTGAACCATGGTTTGTCAACACAACTGACGTGATAGGGCGGTCGCAGACATTCAATCGAGGGTTTGCTGAAGGCGTTTTCTTTAACTGCGATTTCGCCGGGATGTCGTCCACTTACACGACCTACGAACCGGATGATTTCTTCGCCAACCCCGAATTTGTACTCTTCAGGGCAGAGGAAGACGGGATGCGGCTTTCAACCTCCAAGATATACGTCCACCGGATCACATGCGAGGGGAACGGCGATCACCTGCGTCGGCACGTTCTCTACCCCTTTGTCACGAATGACGCCCGCAAGTCGGCATGGTACCTTTTTGAAGGCGGGGTCTTCTCCCTATACGCGCCGTAAAGACTGCAAAGCCTACAGGTAGGCAAATCCTCGCGGGTGCTATAGTCTCAGCCCCCCTTGGCATGGTTCCTCCCTGGCCCCAAACGTATGCGGGGGGGCGCAGTGCAGCATTTCGCTAGCGACAGGCACTTTCACCGGGGAATCAAGGCGGAAGCCACCTGCCGCTCGACTTTGGAAAAAGCAACTCATTATCAAAGGCTTGCATAATCACTGCCCTCGCGTTCTGGATTCTTTTGCGGAAGCCAGAGAATCCAGTTTGTGAAAGCCACCCCGCCTGAAGCCAGACGGCGGAAGCCACCTGCTGAGAGGGCCCAACTTAGCCCATTTTATCGAGTGCAGGAGCATCTTAGTTGAAAAGTCTACCGGCTATTCTGCCGAAACAACCACCTGCGTCGCTTGATATGCTTCAAGCTGGCGGACAACGTCTTCAAGTTTCGTTTGCGGCGGGACAAGATCGAGGGCCCGCATCATGTCGTCTATCCAGTCACCTGTTGAGCGCTGAATGGTTGTCTGGGACGACGTGTACGACCAAAGGTCATTTTTCTCTCCGAGTTCCGAGAAAAGCTCCTCAATCGTGCCGCCAGGTTTATAGAAGGTAGTTGGGCTTCCCACACCCGGTGAGAACAGACACCAAACAAAGCGGTCGCCATCTTCTGTCTTTCCAATTGGCATGTATGCGAGCCAAGTAGGGGCGGTCCCCTGCATAGTTCTGCGGACGCCGAACGCTATGGCATCCTCGCCGTTTTCCATGAGCCGCGAGCCTTCAACGAACTCATTAAAGGCAGAAAGCGCAACAGCGAAACCAGCGACACTGCTCCTTCGCTGAAGATGATAATAACGGTTGACACATCCGTTCAGGATCATTGACTGGGTGAAGCCGTAGCTCTCTCGGATTTGGTATGAATAGTCAGCATATTCGATACCAAGAAATCCGACTGCGTCGACATCGTCCGCCATGTACATTTCGTCGCGGTCAGGTGCGAGAAGCCATGGTAACTCTGCAGGAACTATGTAGAGCTGGTCGGCGACAGCAATCAAACGGGCGATCCCAAGAACCGCAGCGCGATATGCATCTTGTACAAGGCCCGCCTCGTAGTTCCCATCCGAAATGGAAAGATATGGCGCATGAAATCCAAGCCTCGCGCCCTTTTCTAGAGAACGCGAAGGTTTCTGGCTGGGCAAAGGCTCGCCCTCACCAACAGGAGTCGGGTCTTTCGGAAGGTCAACACCGCCGAGAAAAGCGATCGCGCATGCCGAGTAACAGCCGTCTCCGGCCCTAACGACTGTTGCAAGGCCAAGACGTCGGAAAGAAGTCGCAAGGTTGATGCCTTCATGAAACAATCCCCCTGGACTATCCAAAGCGATTACGATCCGTCGCCAGGGGTCATCTTGATGAGAGATTGCGGAATCTCTCAGGGCTTGTGCGACTCGATCGCTGTCCCCTTCAAGAATTTCGCCTTCAAACCTGAACCTAACCTCTGGACCGATCTGTCCATCTTTGATCCCCTCGAAAATTACCTCGGCTGCATGGGACTTCGAAGTAACCGAAAGCGCCACGAGCAGTGCAACAACGAGGATTGCAGAGTAGCGCATCACTTGGCGATTCCTGGACAAAGTTCTTGGAAAATGCTGAGCGCTGTAAAGTATCCCGAAGCCGAAGAACCATCTAGGATTTCGCCCGAGGCCAAGTTGCGCACTATGTAATCGGCCATGAGATCAGACGACTTTGAGTTCCCTTCAAAAGCGTAAGACTGACCGTAAACATCTGTCCATGTAGGCTCCGTGCAGTTTGCCGTGACCCTATCCTTGACTTTGACGTCTGTCATCGTGCGCTTGACGCAGGCCATCGAATAGTCTTGCTCGTACTCCACGCAATAGGCCTTCGCATCCTGTGGTGTATGATCGATCAAGATGACGGCTTTCGAGGTGCCGATCCCAGATTTGGATACCGTTGTCACATGCATGCCAGCGCGCGAGCCATAATAGATCCCGTGGTCTTCTTGCGCGTGGATGGGGCAAGCGAGAGTTACCGACATCAATAATCCTACGACAGTGACACGAAGTGCTCTAGCGTTGGATACAATCGGCATACAAATCCTCCTAACCGCACTGATCAGTACAGCGTCGCCCAAGAAAACTCCCTGGGATCATACCCGAGCGAATCCCTACAAGGTCATGAAACAGTTGCGGGAATGCCCAAAGGTTGTCGAGAGACAAAGTGCACCGGCTCCTCGCTGCCAGTGTGAATACGCTGGCAGCGGTTTTCATTTGACAAAGCTACCCCCCCTTGACCTACCTATTGATCATCGAAGAATAGTGCCCGGAGGAAACCCTCTCGGGCGCTTTCGTTTTTCACCACATCGCGGATCCCGATCTTGTCGCTGGCCATGCTGTCCGCGCGCATCGGCACGTCCGCCCTGCCCCAAATGAGAACCGCCCCATGGACCTTCTGTATCCCTGATCTGTTAATCTACTCCCATCACCCGACCTCGGCCGAGGTCGGGTGATGGGACGGTGTTTGGCGTTTGGACCTAGTGGCC
>Ga0307487_1000257_pt1 | contig 43963 bp, 32 predicted proteins | sample CBIW12metaG_FD_203665 | JGI IMG/M metagenome (GOLD analysis project Ga0307487, IMG submission 203665) | Sea-ice brine microbial communities from Beaufort Sea near Barrow, Alaska, United States - CBIW 1.2 | ecosystem: Environmental > Aquatic > Marine > Coastal | place: USA: Alaska | collected... | reverse complement strand
AAGTAATTGCTGAATGCTTGTGGCATCGTGTGCATAAAAATGCTTCCTTTTCCAAAATCAGCTTTTATGAAATTGACATTTGTTCCCTCTGTTCCTTTAAAGGAACTCAATGCAGAAACTCCTAATAGTTTGTTGTTCAAAGTGTCAATCTTACTGAAATAGACCAACGGAACTTCATGATCATATTTGTAAGGAACACCTTGCTTTAATTTTGAATTAACCAGATTTATGAAAGGCTGTGAGGAAAGATCGGTGCCGGGAAGTTTTATGGCTGTCTCAACCTTGAGCGTATCTAGTAAGTTTTGACTGAAGGAATTTGCTGAAAGAAATAAGGTGTTTCCATCATTCACCCATTTTAATAATTTTTTCAATTCGACATCGTCAAAACTCAATACATCATTTAAAAAGAAATAAGTACCCGGATGGTCATCATTTAAAAATTCAAAAGGAGGAACGCTGACTTTTTCAATATTGGTTGATGAGCTTTCTTTCCAGGATTCATAAAAAACAAAACTTCCTAATGCAATTTTATCAGATTCGAGGTAACTCGGATTCCAATTAACGGGTTCAGGTTCTGTAGCTTGAATAAAGGTTAGGAATAGAACCATTATTAATATTCCGCCAAAAGCTATTTTGAAACTTTTATTCATCCGGAATTATTTTTAAGGAAGCTTGAAGATTCAGAAAGTTGTTTTGAGTAAAATGAAAATCAGCTTCTGTTAATGAAAAACTTCCATACCAGATAAAATCATAGATCCGCATTACTTTTTTCATTTCAATCCGAAGTTTATCTGCTTTAATTTCAGTTAAATACTCTGAATTGGTTTTCTGAAATTCATAGGTAATTAGTTTTTTTTGATTTAATTGCCGAAGAAGTTGTAGGTAATAATAACGAACCGCTAATCGATAATCTTCATTATTAATAGCACCTTCAATCAGTTCTCCGATATTCTCAGATCGCACAATATTTTCTTCATTATTTAAAAACACCTGTGGAGCGTCCTGTGCTTTCCATAAAAATTTTGCAGGAACTAGCCTTATAAAAAGCCAGATTATCAATCCAATAAATGCACCCAGGAGGAGATATGGCAGAATCTTAAGTAAAACAGCAACGAAGTCATAAGCTTTGTAATCTCCAAATAACCAATCTGTAAATTGATGATATCGCGTATTTAGCCATCGCTTAGCCCTGGTCCACCAACTATCATTTTTAACTGTTCTTAAATAATCAAAAGCAGGATCCTTTTGTAGATTGCATATTTTATCTTCATTAAATTCGATTGGGATCAAGCTTGTGGTTTTATCATATTGCAACTGTTTTTTATTCAGGGAAGTTGAATCCTGCGCCGTAACCGCATAAGAGCAGAATATAATAAAACCGAACAAAAGCCAGGAGAACCTCATATCATTTAATCTCCTAATTTATCAATAGTTTCATAAGTGCCCGTAAGGTTTTTATGTTCATTTAAGTTGAAATAAATAAAAGCAAGTGCAATAACGAAGATGGAGGAGAGCAAATATTGAATGACTGATGAGATAACGTTGAGCATGATAAAAACCCAATCGGAATAGGAGACAGGATCAACTGAAGAGCCTTCTTGAACAACGGCAAACATTTTCACAAAAGTGTATATTATAAGTGGAAGCTGGAAAACCAATCCAATTACATATACAAGCAGCCAAATTACCACCAAGGAGAAAAATGTTGTCCACCAGTGATCTTTAACCATTGAAAAGGAATAATAAATTGAATCGCCCAAGCTCAATTTGCTAAATACCAAAACCGTTGCCACCATGCTAAGAGGCACCATTAGGTAAATTCCAGGGACTATAAATAATATTAGTCCGGCAAATACAATAACAGCGGAAATGATAAAAGCCATAAACAGTTTTCCCAAATCATCCTGAGCCCCGGTTTTGATTTCAGATTCATCCACAATGCCATTATTTTCAATATATGATTTAATATAATGAAGAATTGTGCCGTAAAGCGAAGCATAAAATAATAATAAAGTAACTGCCATTATAAAGACAGAAATAAGAAATTCTTCAGAATTACCTTCAATTGCCGCTAGTGGACTTCCCGCGACGGTATATGTGTAATAGGCTAACGCCACAACCAATAATATGAAAGTGGGCACAACGACCTGTGTTATACTTTTGATTAGAGCCTTGTAATTTTCTCTAAGAAATTTAAAGGTTACACTAATTATTTCCCCTAGTTCCCGTTGTTTTTTAAATTGAATGTAATCTTTTTGCATGCTTTAATTTTAGCTTATTTAAATATAATGGATAATACACATAATAAAACAATATGATCAATAAAGAAAAGCCTATTATAAATATGGCCAACCAATCCGGCATATTGGTATGACGCGTTACAAAACCCTCAAGAAATCCAGCAACTATAAAAAAAGGAATAGTGCTTATCACTATTTTTAATCCATTTTTAATTCCTTGCACGAAAGAAGTTAATCGCGTATAAGTTTGTGGGAATAAAATACTTTTGCCAACCACCAATCCGGCGCATCCGGCAATTATTATTACAGAGATTTCAATTGTACCGTGAATCCAGATTGTCCTGGCCGATTCCCATAGCATTCCATTTTGATAAAAAAAGTATTGAAAAGAACCCAACATTATCGCATTTTGCATTAAAACCACTGCAGTCCCCAATCCAGCAAAAATTCCCATGGTGTACGCCATAAGAGCAACCCGAATGTTGTTTATAGTGATCCCCAGGAACATATCCAGTTGCCCCATTTCTTTATAAACTGCCATTGGATCATTTTTTTCGATATTTTCCAGGGTCATATTTATATAAGAATCCCCTAAAATTGCTCTGACGAAAGAACTGTCGCTGGATGCAGAAAAAGCGCCTACTGCTATGAATAATGCGGAAATCAGGAAGCTCAGAAGCAATTGTTTCTGAAAATTATAAAACATTTGAGGAAAGTCATTGGAATAGAACCTCCAAAATGCATTTCCCGGTTCTTTTTTATTGGTGTAGATCTTTTGGTGAGCCGATGCTGCCAATTCATTTAAATACCTGGCAGTATTGCTTCCGGGATAAAAGGTTTTTGCATAGCTTAGATCGTCAGTAACCTCGAGATAAAGCGCAGAAATAATGGCAGGTGAAATCGATTTTTTATTGCGTAGTTCCTTTTCGAATTTCAACCAATTTTCCTTATTTTGCTTGACGAAAGCAGCCTCTCGCATAGGTAATATATATTTGTACCAAAGAAACGTATTAAATGGATGAATTTCAAATAGAAACTGCTCAAAATATAGGAATACATCAAAATGTTGCAGGAATAGGGGATAGAATTTTGGCCTTTTTGTTGGATATTTTAATTATTATTGGCTATGCTATTCTCGCATCTTTTGCCATTGATGGGTTGGGAATGGAAAAAGGGGAGCTATGGGCCTATTATTTGGTTATAGGCTTGCCAATTTTTTTATACTATTTGCTCTGGGAAATTTTTAATAACGGACAAAGCCCTGGAAAAGTTGCTCTTGAAATTAGAGTTGTTAAACTTGATGGTTCCCGGCCAAGATTTACCCAATATTTAATAAGATGGTTACTCAGGTTAATAGACATTAGTCTGAGCAGTGGAAGTATAGCTGTAGTTACGGTCTTGCTAAACGGAAAAGGTCAGCGTTTGGGAGATCTTGCCGCAGGAACTACTGTAATAACTGAAAAAAAACAAGTTAATATTTCTCATACCTTGTTGATGGATGTTAAGGATAATTATATGCCGCATTATCCGCAGGTTACCCTATTAAAGGATTTAGACATCCAAAACATTAAGAACGTCTATGAAAATGCCAAAATACAGGGAAACCATAGGGTGATAATAAGGCTTTCTGATAAAATCTCTAAAATTTTAGAGGTGCATCCCGAAGAACTCCCTGCAGAATTTGTTCAAACGGTACTTAAAGATTATAGTTATTATACTCAGCAATAAGAATTGTAACTAATAAGTTTGGAATTGTAAATATATTAAACTGTGTGAGTCTTTATGCTTTTAGTGCCTTGATGACAAAAAAGCAATTTCGTATTTTTTGGACACTAAGGCTCTAAGACTCATAGTTGCACAAAAAAAATATTCACTTGAACTATAAGTACTTCAAACTTTAGGCACTTCAAATATTTATTTTGAGAACTATTCTATAATTTCAACCTTCATTCTAATATTGAGCAAAGGCCATTCCCCTTCTCCAACCCTCTGATTGGCTATGGTGTCCACGACATCCATTCCTTTTATAACCTGCCCAAATACTGTGTGATCATTATCCAGATGATGGGCTCCATTTTGACTCTGTACAATATAAAATTCGAAAGGGGAGGAGGCTTTACTCACATTTTGCTCCGCATACTTAGCTGCTGCAAAAGCACCACGGGTATGCCAGTGTCCAGCATCAAATTCACTAGGAATTAAATATGCTCCAATCTTATTCCTTTTATCACTAGTCTCCCGATTGTCTGAATTTCCTCCCTGAATTACAAATCCCTTCGCCACTCTATGAAAATAGGTCCCATCAAAATAACCTCGTTTGGTTAAATAAATGAAATTTGCACGGTGTAAAGGCGTATCATTAAAAAGTTGGACCTCGATATCTCCAAAACTTGTAATAATTTTGACCTGGTTTTCTGGATTATCCTTTCCAAATTGAGTTAAAAAAGGGATTAATTCTTCCTGGGCTAAAACCGGATAATCACTCACTTTTAATTCACTTTTATCTTTAATGCTATCTTCCTTTACTTCAATTTTCAGAGTGTCTTTTTCTTGTTTTTCAGTGTTTACCGGAGTATTAATATTAATATTTGTCGATTTTTCCTTATCTTCACAACTTGCGAAAATTAGAAATAATAGACTTAGAACTATTGATAGCTGTCGTATCATGGATTTCAATGAATTTAAATATAAGATCTCAAATTTAAAAAATTTAAAACTTCCCGGGGAGAAAGCACAACATAAATTAGCTCCAAGTATTCGAATTAAGGAATTGGAAAAATTGAACCTCGAAAATAAAAACCCAAATAAGGCTGGGGTAATGGTGGTTTTTTACCCGGATAAATCAGACAACACTAGTTTTCTTTTGATTTTGAGAAAGACCTACAAGGGAGTACATTCCAACCAGGTTGGCTTTCCCGGGGGACGTCTGGAAATCTTCGACAAAAATCTAAAACATACTGCATTAAGGGAAACAGAAGAAGAAGTTGGTATTGCAAAATCGGATGTTGAGGTCTTGAAAAGATTGACGAAACTATATATTCCCCCAAGTAATTTCTGGGTTTATCCTTATGTTGGTTTGCTTTATAAAACGCCGAATCTGGTTCCTCAGAAATCTGAAGTTGAAAAAATTCTGGAAATTGATATCGATGAATTTTTGGATGAAAATAGTTTGATCAAACAAAAACTCAGCACCTCTTATGCAAGCAATATTGAAGTTCCCGCCTTTTCATTAAATGGACAGGTAGTTTGGGGAGCCACGGCTATGATGCTAAGTGAACTAAAAGAATTGCTCAGAGAAATTTTATAGTTGGAATAACTACCTTTGGAGTTTTTTTAAAATCAAATTAAAAAAGAACACCAAAATAATCAACAAATTTATGAGATGGTTTAAAAGAAACCCGTTTGGACATATTCTTTTTTTAAAAAAGTGGCTCATTCGCATTTTTGCTTTAATAAGTCACCAGCGTTATTGCGGTTTTAATGATTTGAGAATTGAAGGTTCTGAAATCATTAAAAATCTTCCTGATGCTAATGTTCTTTTTGTTTCCAATCATCAAACATATTTTGCAGATGTAGTGGCTATGTTCCACGTATTTAATGCCAGTTTGAGCGGAAGGGTGGATTCCATAAAAAATATAGGCTATATCTGGCAACCAAAAATGAATGTTTACTACGTAGCAGCCAAAGAAACCATGCAAGCAGGACTCTTAACGAGGATAATGGCTTATGCAGGTGCTATTACAGTAGAAAGAACCTGGAGGGACAAAGGAAAGGACGTAAAACGCGAAGTGAAATTAAGTGATACAGAAAATATTGGGGTTGCATTAAAAGATGGTTGGGTAATAACTTTTCCCCAAGGAACCACAAAACCCTTTAAACCAATCAGGAAAGGCACAGCGCATATTATCAAACAATATAAACCAATAGTAATTCCTGTAGTGATTGATGGGTTTAGACGTTCTTTTGATAAAAAAGGTTTTCGGATAAAGAAGCGCGGAATCCTTCAAAGCTTTCAAATTAAACCAGCATTGGAAATTGATTATGAAAATGAAACTATCGAGGAAATTGTAAAAAAGTTGGAATATGCTATTGAGCAGCATTCTTCCTTTTTAAAGGTTATCTCACAGGAAGAAATTGACGATATGGAGAAATTGAACGAAAAAAGGAAATGGGAATATTAAAATAGATTTAAGATTTAAGACACAAGATTTAAAAGGTTAGAAGTGCGAGTTGGGAAGTACGAAGTTCAGGAAAACGAATTTCAAAAGGTTAACTATCCATTTTTGCTGCTTTCTGCATCTCCCTGACGGTTTGCGTACTTCCGTCATGACTCCATCCAGGAGGTCCAAAAACATACATGAATTTATGTTTCCAGTTTTTGGTTTTTTTGGTATCTTCCCATATATTATGATATTCATGGGTTAGGATCACCCATAAATTGTATGAATTAGGCGGTGTAGAAACTCCATATTCAATATCAATTGAAGAATCCATTTCCTTCCAGGTACCAAAAATCCGATCAAAAATATTTAAAAAACCTCCGTGGTTTTTATCCATGTATTCCAGGTTCTTCGCATGATGCACCTGATGCATTGTATGAGTATTCAGAAAATTCTCGATAAATCCCATTTTAGGAATATATTTAGTGTGCAGCTGAAATTGCCATAAGGCTTCAATTCCCAGGCAAACTACTAGCATTTCAGGCGGAAAACCGATAATTACTATCCACATATAAAAAAATGGTTTGTAAAGTATTGTGAACCATCCATTTCGAACCGCAGTTCCTAGATTAAAATTATCAGATGAATGATGCACTATATGAGCTGCCCAAAAAAACCGGATCATATGGTTTTCACGATGGAACCAATAGTAGGTGAAATCGTCTAATAGCATACATATAATCCATAAATACCAAGCATATCCGAAGGATTCCCATCCCATAATATTTGTCCTAACCCCTTCTACAACAGGATTAAAAAGTTCATACACAAAGTTAAATATAAGAATTATAGATACGGTTTTTATCAAGGCGGCGATTACTGCGGATCCAATTCCCATAGACAGGCTTGAAAGTAGGTCTTTCCACTTATATAAATCTTTGTTCTCGTGGGTTTTACTGTAAGTTAATTCTAATAGGATAAGACCTAAAAAAACTGGCACTCCATAAACCAGTGGGTTTGTGAATTCCATTTTTATGAATTTTATTAATTGGGGATAAAATTATTTTTTTGCAAAAGTAAAGAATATTTAGGATTTTAAAAAATTACCGGTTTAAATCCTTAACTACAGACCAATCCAGTATATTATTACCAGATTAAACTTCCAGTTTTTTAAGATCTTTATAATTTTTATGAAGTTTTTTGAGTAATATTCCATAAAGTAAGCGATAAAAAAGCCAGATGAGCCCTAAAAACAAGGTTAAAACTATAATTCCAACACCTATAAACTTGATCCAATCTAAAGTGTCAAAACTATATTTTGTAAGCGATTCATCTTGAGAATTTATGTGGAGATAAATCATATAACTAAATACACTTATAGCTGTCAACCCATTGTAAATAAGCACGTAAGCTATATAATATTTTACTGTTTTCCGGGTTTTTAGAATATTTTTCATCAAAGTGGCGGCAGCATCTGTAGATGATATCTTTTGGTAATTTCGGTAAAACAGAAATATAAAAAAGAAAGTCATTGCATAACCTATAATAAAAAGGTATTGAGTGAACTCTGTCAGATTATATTTTTCCAGTTCATCCCAATAATCATCACCGGTAAACACAATACTTAAAAAAGTACTGATAAAAAGTTCTAGTACACTAATAATAAATATCCACTTAACTATAGAAGAAGATTTTTTCCATAGCATATTATAAATCTGTTCATAACTGAGCTTAGGATATTTTGCATCCTGCTTTTTCCAGTCTTTTTTTAAAAATTCCAGTTCATCCATAGAAGCTTACGGATTTAAAATGTTTCTTAATTTTTTCTTTACTCTGTTCATCTTCACGCGTGCATTTACCTCACTAATTCCAAGGGTTTCCGAAATATCTCTATAATTTTTATCCTCCAGATATAAAAAAACAAGTGCTTTGTCAATATCATTTAATTCCTTTACGGCATTGTACAACAATGTTAGTTGCTGTTCGGTTTCATCATTGTATTCTTCAGCCTTGATCCTGAAGTGAACAGTATCGTAATCCTGGGTTTGAATTCCCCTTTTTTTCTTACGGTATAAGGTAATTGCAGTATTTAAAGCTACCCTGTACATCCAGGTACTAAATTTGGAATCTCCCCTAAATTTTGGATAAGCTTTCCAAAGTTGAATGGTTATTTCCTGAAATAAATCATTATGAGAAGCTTGATCGTTCGTGTAAATGCGACATATTTTGTGCACTATATTCTGGTCTTTTTCCAAATTGGTCACAAACTGATGTTCTAGCGCTTTATCCACAAAAATTTGTTAATAAAAGATTAGTGTTCCTTTTTGTAATAATGTTACAAAGGTGCAAAAAATATGATCTCAGAATTGCTTATATTTAGTATGTTTTGATTCAAGAGTGTTTTATATGAACTCTTAAGAAGCTTTAATTCCTCCGATTAATTTAAGAATTAACTAAGTAAACATGAACATACCTAAAACTGATATACCACGTGTAGTTATTATAGGTGGTGGATTTGCCGGAATGGCTCTCGCTACAAAACTATTAAAAAATAAGATTCAGGTTGTATTATTAGATCAACATAATTATCACACCTTTCAACCATTGTTATATCAGGTGTCCACAGCAGGCCTTGAACCGGATGCTATTGCTTATCCTTTGCGAAAAATAACACGAAGCAGTCCACGAGGTTTTTTTAGATTAGCAGAGGTAAAAGCTATTGATCCCGAAAAAAAATACATTTCCAGTAATATTGGAGATTTATCATATGATTATTTAGTGATAGCCACCGGATCTAAAACCAATTTCTTCGGAAACAAAAGCTTCGAAGAAAATTCTATGCAGATGAAAACTATTCCACATGCATTGAACATTCGGAGTTTGATTTTAGAGAACCTGGAACAGGCCGTTATTACTGATGACCCTGAAGAGAGAAAAGCCTTAATGAATTTTGTTTTGGCAGGAGCGGGTCCTACTGGGGTGGAATTAAGTGGCGCCATTGCCGAATTGCGAAATCAGATTTTGCCTAAGGATTATCCGGATCTTGATGCTGACCAAATGCAAATTCATCTGATAGAGGGAATGGGAAGAGTATTACCACCAATGAGTGAACATGCTTCAGAAAAAGCAGAAAAATTTCTGAAAGAATTGGGTGTACAAATCCACCTGAATACTCAAGTGAAATCCTATGACGGGAAAGAGGTAATCACAAATACAGATTTATCACTTAAAACTTCTACGTTTATCTGGAGTGCGGGAGTTACCGGTGCTCCAGTTAATGGATTAAATGTTTCTGCCCTGATTGAAAAAGCCAATCGGTATAAGGTTAATGTTTTTAATCAGGTTAATGGGTATGAAAACATTTTCGCCATTGGGGACATTGCAATAATGTCTACTGATGATTTTCCGAAGGGACATCCTATGGTTGCTCAGCCCGCTATTCAGCAAGGAAAGCATTTGGCTAAAAACCTGGTTAGGATTATAAAATCTGAAAAAATGCTGCCATTTAAATACAGGGACAAGGGAACTATGGCCACTGTAGGTAGAAATCGTGCTGTTGTTGATATGGGTAAACTGAAATTTGGAGGATTTTTCGCCTGGTATGTTTGGATGTTCGTGCATTTATGGTTTTTGGTAGGCTTTAGAAACAGGGCTGTAACTTTCATTGATTGGGTTTATAATTATATTAATTACGACAAAGGTGCAAGGCTAATTATACGCCCCTTTAAGAAGTTTAAGAAAACTATGGGAAGTGTCGAGGTAACGGAATAAAGAAGTTGCCGAAAAACTAAACAAACTTGAATCGTCAATACTAAATCACTAAATTATCACAGCATTACAACAATCAAAGTATCATAATATCACAGCATCACTTCATCCCTATAAATTTACAGTTCGGTTGTTTTTTTATGAAGTTGTTATTGGTTGTGACAATTTTGTAGCATAATTCCAACCAACTGTGAAATTGCAACTTTTAATATTTTTACTATTTTTCTCTATGGGATTACACTCACAAACAACTGTTTCCGGAAAGGTGTTGGATGGAAGGGGAACCCTGTTTCGGGAGCTAATGTGTTTCTGAACGGCACTTATGATGGAGGAACTTATTTACCAGTGAAGGAAGAAATTATCTTTTAGAAACCACTGTGGATGTACTTGAAAATGAGTTGACACCACAACAATTTTCTAGGGTAAGCAGAAGATTTTTTATTAATATTCACGCTATCAAAGATATTATTACATACAGCAATTCAAGACTAAAAATAATTATTAGCAACTATAGGGAACAAGAAATCATTGTATCCAGAGAACGAGTAAAAGATTTTAAAGAATGGTTAGAATAAGACTGTAATTATCCTTCTAATTCCATAAAATGGAATGAATATTTTCCAGAAAAAATCGCCTTCTAATAACAAAAAAAAGCAGCCTTAGGCTGCTTTTTTATCAACAATAAATTTTTTGAATTATTATTTTATTGTACCACATCCAACTCTTGATCCGGCAGCACCAGAGGGTTGAGAAGTGAAATCATCTACGCCGTCATGAATAACAACCGATTTTTCTAAAATATCTTTATTTGAATCGTCACAGCCAATACACCATTTATCAGTTGTCATAGTGATTGTTCCGTGCCCATTGGCATCTACTTTAAAGTTACCTATGTCTCCTGCATGGTAACCTTGAGAATCGCCCCATTTACCATGATTCTCATGTGTTGGATTCCAATGTCCTCCTGCAGAAGATCCATCACTTGCAGAACAATCTGCATTTTCGTGTATGTGGATGGCATGCATTCCTTCAGCTAGACCATCAATAATAGCAGTCATTGTCACTTCACCATTTTCTTGAGTAAAAACAACATTCCCAGAAAGTTTACTGTCGCTTTTAGGTTCTAAAGTTACAGTGGCTTTTTTTACTTCATTAGGTGTTTCCTTAATCATTTCAGTATCCCAAACTTTTTCTATATTCTCTTCTTTTTTTTCGTTTTTACATCCTACAAGTGCTAAAGTTGCACAAAATAAAAGTGTTAAGCTGATACGTTTCATAGTTAGATTGTTTTAATTTTTATATTAACCATCTAAATTATAAGTAATATGGCAGTTAACCAAAAAATTAAGGATTGCTTAACAAAGTATTAATTTTTGAAGAAATATTCTTTGTTTCAATCCTGATATCCATTTAAGTATGGAATGTCTCGTTCTGTAAGCAAAATATTTAAGAAATATTTAATTCAGGAACAGCTATTTCCAATTTCTTATGACTAATTGTAGCTACTACCTCACTTATCTCTCCAAGGTATTCACCATCAATTTGAAAAGAGACAGGATTTTTACAATTTATACGGGCATAATTTGTAGAAATAATTTCTGCAAATTCCGGATCCAGAATACTTTGATCATTCATAGTCTTAAAAATTTCAACCAAATTGAAATTTTTAAATATAATCAGTTCAAATATGCCGTCGTTTAATATTCCAGAGGGATTTATATTTGCACCAGTACCAAATTTTTTTGCGTTGGCAATAGCTAATAAAACCCCCTCCTGAACAATTTGTTTTCCATTTGCTTCAATTTCGAATTGGAAAGGGTAATCAAATTTTATCAAAGTTGGTATTGAATGAAGTAGATAGCCCAATTTACCCCTTATAGTAGAATTTTGGGAATTTCTAATCAATTCTGCATTGAGACCAAAATCGGAGATATGTAAACAAATACGATCATTTATTTGGAGGGTGTCCATTTTGTATAGGGAATCACCCAAAGCCACCTCCAATTGTTCATGTAGTTTTTCAGGAAGATTTAAATTAAGCGCCAATCCGTTTGAGGAACCAGCGGGTAAAATCCCTATTGGGATGTCGTAGTTTTTCAAAACTTCTGCTACCAGATGGACTGTTCCATCACCTCCCGCAACCAAAATACGGTCAGGTTGAAATTCATTGATTTTTTTTACAATATTATCCTGATCATTATCTCCTGAGGTTTGATAAATTTCTAGTGTATAATTTCTTGTGTTAATTTCGGCCTTTACCGCTTCAATCAGTTTACTTTTGTCGTTACCACCCGAAAAGGGATTTTGTACCAACAAAATTTGACTTTTAATTTTCATAAGATTATATTCTTGATAAAAATAAGTATTTTGGTAGGAACCTTTCGTTAACAAAAACTAAATTGGTAAAATTAGACTTAAAATTATATCGCGGCTACATAAATGATCAGGAACTAATTGTTTTTGGCCACGTTTTTAAATCCTGGGCACCGGATAAATACCGCATGGATAGAGGTGGAATAAGACATGCCTTTTCGATTATACATATGTTTAACATTTCCCCTATTCCAAATATCCGTGTTAGACTGGAATTTAAAGGAACTATTGTTGAAACTAAGACCTTAGATGATGGTTATTTTAGATTTAATATTCCATTTAATAAGGAACTGGAAAGTGGGTGGCATGATTATATAATTACGTGTAAAATCAATGATTTCGGAATTATTGAAATAGGGGAGGTTCTTAAACCCTTTAAAAGTAAATATGGGATTATATCTGATATTGATGATACAATTCTTGTTTCGAGCAGCAATAATTTTTTTAAAAAAATGTATATCATTTTGCTAAAAAACATCAATAAACGCAAGGTGTTTAATGATGTTGTTCCACATTACATGGCATTGAGTACTTATGGTCAGCAAGATAAAAAGGGATCTAACTCCTTTTTTTATGTCTCCAGCAGCGAGTGGAACTTATATAGTTTTATAAATGATTTTGCTCAAATACATAATCTGCCAAAGGGAGTTATAAAGCTTAAGAAAATCAGGACCGGAATAATTGATCTTTTATTTTCCGGAAGTGGAAGCCACGATCATAAATTTGAAAAGATCAAGGATATTATTTCATTTTATCCCAACCTACAATACATTTTGTTAGGTGATGATTCTCAAAGAGATCCAGATATCTATGAACGGATTTGTAAAATTTTCCCATCCAATGTGAAAGCTGTTTATATCCGTCATACCGCAAAAAATAAAGTAAATAAAACAAGAAAAATACTTGATAATCTGGAAGATTTAGGTGTTGCAACCTGTTATTTTAAGCATAGTGAAAAGGCCATTAAGCATTCAAAAGAAATCGGGATCATTTAGGAAATTGTAGCCAAAATTTAATTTAGAAGTTGTAAAAAAAATATAAATTTTATCTCAAGGGTGAAAAAAAGTAGATTTAATAAATATTAAATTCGATATTAAAGATCAGGAATCTTTAATAGTTTTCAATTCATATTTTGCCGAACCTCTTGACTAATCGTCAATTTTTACCCAAATATTACCATTTTGGTGGGACGCCACGGCTTTTTCAATAAACTTCATTCCTCTTAGTCCGTCTTTCATTGTTGGGAATTCGCCCGGATGGTATTTCTCCTTTTTAATTGCTTTTGCAACTCCATTATAAATATTTCCCATAGAGTCAAAGATCCCTTCGGGATGTCCGGGAGGAAGTTTTGTGCCATTAAGAGATAATTCACTATTATATGAATTTCCTGGTTTTAATATCCTTAAGGGCTCACCATCCTGAAGTAGGTATAGATAATTAGGATTTTCCTGTTCCCATTTTAAACTTGCCTTCTCACCATAGATTGCGACAGTAAAATTATTTTCTTCTCCTGTAGCAATCTGGCTTGTCCTAAGAACTCCTTTTACATATTCAGAAAAACGAAGCAAAACAGTTCCGTCTATATCCATAAGATTATCCTCATACAAATAGTTTAGATCTGCCAATATTTCTTCCACCTCCATCCCGCTTACATATTCTATCATTTCAAAAGCGTGGGTGCCAATATCGCCAACACAGCAGCTAATTCCTGATTTTTTTGGATCCAATCTCCAGGTGTTGGTTCGTTTTTCTGAATCGTGAATAATTGGGTTTATCCAACCCTGATAGTACTGCACATCTATCTTCTGAATTTTCCCTATCACCCCATTTGCGATCATTTCCTTCATTTGACGGATCATTGGATATCCAGTGTAGGTATAAGTAACAGCAAAAATTGTTTTTGATTTTTTTAAAATTTCTTCCAGGATTTTCGCTTCCTCATAGCTTGTCGTCATAGGTTTTTCGCAAATCACATGAAATCCGTTTTCCAATAGTTTTTTCGCCATTGGGAAATGAAGGAAGTTAGGGGTAAGTATTGAAACCACTTGCATACGTTCTCCTTTTGGCAATGCGTTCTCCTGCGCGATGAGGTTGTCAAAATCCCGGTAAACTCTATCAGTTTTTAATCCGATGTTTTTAGCAAAAGATTTATTCTCTTCAAAGTCCGGATTAAATACCCCTCCAACTAATTCAAATTGATCGAACATTGTTGAAGCTACACGATGTAACACTCCAATAAGCGAATCTCCACCGCCTCCCAGTATTCCCAGTCTTATCTTTGCACTCATAAAAATTTATTTATTTATTTTTTTCGTAATTGCTTTTCTTATTTGAATAACAGGTAAATTATAAATCAATTGCATCACAAAGTATACTTTGTCTACTTAAATGGCTTCTTATAACCAATTCAGCAGTATAAGAATTAAGGACTAGAAAAAACAGATTTTAGACTAGTTTTTTCTAATATATAATTTCTTAATATGAAAGGAATTTTAAAGTTATGAGCGACAGCCTTTAGCAAATAAGATATTCCCAAATCTGAGTATTATATTATGGAAATCCTGTTAGCAAAACTTTGAGAAACTTAATTATTCAGATGAATTTTCATTAATTTAACTTGCTTCCTTCAGCTATTAGGAGATTTTTAGTCGCCATTATTCCTTCTTCGGCTGTAAGTTGTTCGCCTTCATATTCAACACCTATAAATCCTGTATATCCGGCATCCTTCACAATTTTAAGAATTTTTGAAAACTCCATGATAGTTTCCTGACCTTGATCATCAAAATTATAAGATTTTGCGCTTACCGCTTTTGCGTAAGGCATCATTTCTTCAATACCCTGATATCTTGGGTACTCTTTAATACATTTTGCACCCCAGCGTTCTCCACCTTCACGCTCCAGGCAAAAATTCCCAAAATCAGGAAGCGTTCCAACATTGGGGAGATTTACACCTTTCATCACTTCTGTTAGAAGTTTTGCATTGGAGGATAGATATCCGTGGTTTTCTACCAAAACATTAATCCCTTTTGTTGAGGCGTATTCACCTAATTTTTTAAGACCCTCAATTGAATTATTTTTCCAAATTTCCTGATCATTACTACCAAAAAGATTTACCCTGATTGCATGGCATCCTAAAAACTGAGCTGCATCCACCCATTTTTTATGATTTTCCACCGCCTGGTCTCTGTCTTTTTCCTCTGAAGTGGCAAGATCTCCTTCATTATCGACCATTATTAATACATTCTTTACATTATATCTTTCACTCCTCACTTTTAAGGAATCCAATAAGTTTTTCATTGCAACTTCTGGAGTTTCACCCTTCTCAAGTATTGGAGTGTATAATTGGCTAACATATTCAATTCCTTGAAAACCTAACTCATTGGCTTTTTTAGCAAAATCCATCGGATCCATCTCTCCTGCATGAATGGGTTTGCTCAGCGACCATTGAGCTAATGAAAGTTTGAAAAAAGGTTCTTGATTTGAGTTTTCAACTTTAGCAGTTTCATCTTTAGACTCTTTTTCCTTTTGGTTTTTACAGGAAATCAAACCAGTAAAAAAAATTAAAACAATTATAAAAGTGGATGATCTAACTAGGTAGTTTTTCATATAAATGGAATTAAAAGATTTTCCGTAAAAATACACATTGGTTTTAAAAGTTAAAAATAGTCTTTTTTTTTAAAGATTTGAAATGCTTGGCATAAATTGATATATTTGGTCCTATTCGATAATAAAATAATAAAAAATAATTATACTGTGAGCAATATTTTGGAAAAGGACACCTTTGATGCTATTGTAGTAGGTACGGGAATAAGTGGTGGATGGGCAGCCAAAGAATTATGTGAAAAAGGATTTAAAACTCTTGTTTTGGAAAGGGGGCGAATGATAAAACATGTAGAGGATTATCCGACAATGAATGATGACCCCTGGGATTATAAATTTAAAGGAGATGTTCCCCGAGAAGAGGCTAAAAACCAATTAAAACAAGCCAGAACTGGCTATACTGTTAATGAAGCATCTAAACATTGGTTTGTAGATGACCTTAAACATCCATATAACGAAACAAAACGATTTGATTGGATGCGTGGATATCACGTTGGTGGGAGATCAATAATGTGGGGACGTCACAGTTATCGTTTAAGTGATTTGGATTTTGAAGCAAATAAAAAAGATGGTATCGCGGTAGATTGGCCGGTACGATATAAAGATGTAGCGCCATGGTATGATTATGTTGAATCTTTCATTGGGGTAAGTGGCGAAAATTTGGGACTACCACAATTACCGGATGGTAAATTTCTTCCAATGATGGAATTGAATTGTGTGGAAGATCATCTTAAAAAGAATATGGCTGAGAATTTTACCGACAGGGTACTAACGGCCGGTCGCGTAGCACACATTACTAATAACGAGCCATTTGAGGGGCGTGCACCTTGCCAATATAGGAATCGTTGTATAAGAGGTTGTCCTTATGGAGCATATTTCAGCAGTAATTCTTCTACATTACCCGCTGCAGAACGTACTGGCAATATGAGCCTGCGTCCCAATTCAATTGTGAGTGAAGTAGTTTATGATGCTAAAACTAAAAAAGCTACCGGGGTTAAAGTCATTGATGTTGACACCAAGGAAGTTCATGAATTCAAAGCGAATGTTATTTTCTTGTGTGCCTCCACAATTGCATCTGCCAGTATTTTGATGCAATCCAAATCAGACAGATTCCCTAATGGATTGGGAAATGATAGTGGAGAACTCGGTCATAATTTAATGGACCATCACTTTAAGGCAGGAGCTTACGGTAAATATGATGGTTTTGCGGACAAGTATTATAAAGGAAGAAAACCTAATGGAATTTATCTGCCACGTTTCAGGAATCTTTCGAAGAATGAAGATCTTGATTTTATTCGCGGATATGGATATCAAGGTGGAGCTAGCAGGGATAATTGGAATGAGACTATTGCCGAAGCCAGTTATGGAAAAGAGTTAAAAGAAGCCATCTCCAAACCGGGAGGTTGGACTATGGGATTGATGGGATTTGGGGAAACCCTTCCTTATCACGAAAATAAAATGACATTGGATTATAATAATCTGGATGAATGGGGTTTGCCAACTGTAACTTTTGATGCTGAATTCAAGGAGAATGAATTGAAAATGCGAAAAGATATGGTTGAACAGGCTATTGAAATGCTGGAAAGGGCAGGTTTTAGGGATGTTCAGGGCTACGATGATTTAGGAGCTCCCGGACTGGGAATTCACGAGATGGGAACAGCCCGAATGGGCGGAGATCCCAAAACTTCTGTATTAAATGGAAACAACCAATTACATGATGTGCCAAACGTTTATGTAACAGATGGATCCTTCATGACCTCTGCTGCTTGTCAAAATCCGTCATTAACCTATATGGCAATGACAGCAAGGGCTGCAGATCACGCTGCAAAGAACTTTAAAAATTCCAAAGCATAATTTTTTACTTATGAATAGAAGAGAAGCATTAAAAAACTTTGGTTTAGGGGCCGGAATACTTATAATAGGACCAAGTACCCTAAGTTTATTACAAAGCTGTAAAAACGATGCCAAGAATGATTGGCAACCAACTTTTTTAAGTATTTCGAACGGTTTAGCCCTTCAGCAAATACTTAATGTAATTATTCCTAAAACAGATACTTTAGGGGCAAATGATCTAAATCTGGCTCAATTTATTGACTCCTATATGGATCAGGTAGCATCGGAAGAGCGACGAGATAATTTTAAAAGAAGTGCCGCTTCCTTTGCAGTTGCTTTTCAAGCAATATTTGATAAGGATCTTAATGACGGAGAGGAAGTAGATTTTGAGAAAATTATTTCAAAATATTTAAATGCAACTCAAGCTGAAAAAGAATCTTTTGCGAAAAGGGAAACTGAAACCCAGGATCCAATGGAGGAAATTGCGAAGTTAGAATTGAATGCAGATTCGGGTTCATTATCATATTTGAAGGAAATACGGCAAATGGCAATTTGGGCTTGGAAAACCAGTGAAGAAATTGGAGAAAATGTGTTGTGGTATGATCCAATCCCTGGGCAATTTATAGCCTGTGGATCGGTGGAGGAACTTGGAAATGGTAAGGCCATGTCCTTGTAACTCTTAGAAAAATTAGATAGAATCTATCTTATATTAAATAGCTTCTTAACTTTTACTGTTTAAAAAAGGTAAAAGTTAAGAAGCTATTTATTTTTGATGCTACAAAATTCCTAAAATAAGTAAATTCTTTTTTTACTCAAATCCTTTTTATTATTTATTAAATCATATAAACTGGTATCACTTCTAAATTTAGTTATGCTTTTAATTTTTGAAATATATTATTTTAATTTCACACTTAAATCCTCCTATTTCTTATTTCTTAAAATTATGAATTAAGAGTGCTAAATTCCATAAAATCTTAAAAGTTAACAAAACTTAATAATATTAACTTTTGTTCAAATAAATTAAACGAAATCGTTTTCGAAATTAATTAATCTTATGCTATTTAATTAATAAAATTTTACTTAGATTTGATTAGGTGAAAGGTTAAAGCCTTTAAATAAGCACTTTAATCTTTTGGTAAATAATTAAATTTCAACTTATGAAGCAAACTACTTTTAGAAGCATGCTATTCGTCTTTACTTTGATGATAGCTGGAATTGTCCATGCGCAAACCTTTTCGGTTTCGGGAACTGTCTCGGATGCTACAGGCCCATTACCGGGAGCCAATGTAGCTGTAAAAGGAACTACTAATGGTACTGTCACAGATTTTGATGGTAACTATTCTTTAGAGAATGTGCCAGAGGATGGTACTTTGATCTTTTCATTTATAGGCTTTGTGGCCCAGGAAGTTCCAATTAATGGCCAATCTTCGGTAAATGTTAATTTAACAGAGGATGCTGCTGCTTTAGATGAAATTGTAGTAATAGGATATGGTACGACATCTGTAAAAGATGCAACCGGAGCTGTTGCTGTAATTTCTTCGGAAGATTTTAACAAAGGAGTAATTTCATCTCCTGAACAATTAATACAGGGTAAAACTGCTGGGGTGCAAATCACGCAATCCAGTGGAGAACCAGGAGCAGGGATACAAGTTCGTATCAGGGGAACCGCTTCAGTTCGTTCTAATAATAATCCTCTATTTGTTGTGGATGGTGTACCCTTGGCTGGAGATGATACATCCGCTGGAGGTGCAGATATCGGAGCAGGAACAAGTTCTGCGAGAAATCCCTTGAGCTTTTTGAATCCTAACGATATAGAAAGCATCAGTATCTTGAAAGATGCGTCAGCAACGGCTATATATGGTTCACGTGGAGCCAATGGTGTAGTTATTATTACAACAAAAACAGGAAGGTCGGGAGCTGGTGGATTATTTGAGTTTAATTCAAGCGTTAGTTATTCAACTCCAGCAAAAAGATTTGATCTTTTGGATGGCCCTGAATTCTTAGCCGCAGTTACTCAATACGGAGGAGATGCGAGTGCTTTAGATTACGGTTCCAATACAGACTGGCAAGATGTAGTCCTCAGAAATACTTTTTCTGAAAATCAATCTTTAGCATATTCCAATAATTATGGGTTAGGATATGTAAGAGCATCTTTTGGATACGGGAAACAACTTGGAATAATTCAAAACTCGGATCAAGAAAAGATTAATGGAAGATTAAATGCTTCCCATCGATTTTTAGATGAGAAATTAAAAATAGACTTTAATGGTACCATATCAAGGATTAATGACTTGGCACCGTTGATAAGTAATAATGCGGGATCTACCGGAGATCTTCTTGGTGCGGCTTATTTCGCAAATCCAACCTGGCCTACTGAAGTAGATTTTCAAACAGGTGGTGGAGAATTAGTCCCAACCCAATTATTGGAATATTATAAGGATGTTACTCATACAGACAGGTACCTGGCAAATTTATCTGCTGAGTACTCGATTATGGAAAATTTGAAGGCAAAAGTAAATATAGGCTTTGACCAATCCAATTCTGGTAAAAATCAAAGCCTATCTTCTTTGGTGACTGGTTTTACTAATGGTGCTCCGGGTAATGGGCGTGGTGCTTTTGCCGAAGTCTTAACCAAAAACCGCTTATTGGATTTCACTCTTAACTATACCAAAGATTTTGGGAACTCCAAATTTGAAGCCCTTTTAGGGTTTTCCTATCAGGATTTTCTTAGAAAAGGAAAAACAATTATAGGTTTTGGTTATGGAAGCTCTGATCTGAATAGGATGGCAACAGATTTGGAAAATTCAGCAAATACAATTGAAGGTTTAATATCCGGATCCTACCAACAATATGGATTTGATGGAGATGGATTGTTCGTGAATCGCTTATTTCCAGAAATTGCAACCGAGAATCTAGCCAATCCTTCGGGGATTCCTGTACAGGCTGTTAGCGGTGACTTTTTTAATTATACGGATGAATTACAATCTTACTTTGGAAGATTTAATTATTCGATCGCCGATAAATATTTATTTACAGCTACCTTAAGAATCGACGGTTCCTCAAGATTTGGTCCAAATAACCAATATGGATATTTCCCTTCAGGCGCCTTTGCCTGGAAAGCTGATCAGGAAGATTTCATTGGAGAAACTTTTTCTACCTTAAAGCTTAGAATTGGATATGGGATAACAGGTAGTCAGGATGGTTTAGGATATGGAAATTTTACCTTTAGGGAACGCTATTCTGGCATAAGCATAGATAATGGTGGTAATATTAACCCTCCAGGTACCAATGTTGTTGCATTTCCTAACAACGATCTTAAATGGGAAGAAACTGCACAGGCTAACTTCGGTATAGACTTTGGGTTTTTTAATGACCGTTTAAGTGGTACTGTGGATATATATCATAAAAACACTAAGGATTTACTTTTGAAAAAGGAAATCGCCCAACCTACACCTCAACCTTTTGCATTTGAAAATCTCGATGCTAAGGTGATCAATAAAGGAATTGAATTCTCTTTAGACTATGATATTTTGCAACAGGAAGATCTTAACTGGAATGCAGGTTTCAATATATCATACAATGATAATATGGTAAAGGATTTTAATGGTCAAATTCAAACAGGCGCAATAAATGGAAATGGACTCAGCAATGCATATGCACAGTTGCTTGCCGGGGGCAGACCATTATTTTCATATTATCTGAGAGAGTTTGGTGGATTTGATGCAAATGGAATTTCGGTTTATCCTGATGGGGATGTTCAAAAATTTATAGGAAAAAGTGCATTGCCCAAATATAATGTTGGTTTTTCTACCAGTGTATCTTACAAAAACTTTGATTTCAATGCATTTTTAGCCGGTCAATATGGTCAATATGTATATAATAACACCGCCAATGCTTTCTTTACGGCAGGTATTATTGGGGTGGGTAAAAATGTTTCTAGGGACGTCTTAACTAATTCGGAGTCTAAAGCAAATGCTGCCGATGTCTCTACCAGATTTCTGGAAAAAGGAGATTTTTTAAGATTGCAAAATGCTTCGGTAGGCTATAATATTCCTCTAGGTAACAAATCATATATTAAATCATGTAGATTGTCTTTAACCGGTCAAAACCTTTTTGTAATAACAAGTTATTCCGGATTAGACCCAGAAGTAAATGTACCTAAGGCTTTAAATGATATTCCTTCTTTGGGAATTGATTATACAAGTTTTCCAAGGCCAAGAACATTCACCTTTGGATTAAATGCAACATTCTAAAAAAAAATAATATGAAGACAAATAAATATTACAGATTTTTAATGTTTACAATGCTTGTAGGCTCATTGGTTGGATGTACCGACTTAAAGATAGAAGAAACAGATTCCAGATTTGGAAATTTGTCAGGCGAATTTACCGGAGTAGATGCGGAAGCAAACTTAGCAAACCTCTACAATAGCCTTAGAACTGAGTTTAATACTCAGGAAAATCTCTTCGCTTTGAACGAGGTGACTACAGATGAACAACTTGTACCAACTCGTGGTACTGACTGGGGAGATAATGGATTATGGAGAACACTTCATGCCCATACCTGGGATGCCAATCACAATTTTGTAAGGGCGACTTGGAACAACTTCAATCAATTAGTTTTCAATGCAACCGCTATAATAGATGCAAGAAGTAATCCAACGACATTACAATCAGCTCAAGCTAAGTTTGTAAGAGCTTTTGCTATGTTTTGGCTCGTTGATTTATATGGTCAGGTACCTTTCAGAACCCCTGATGAAGGCTCTGAGATTAACCCAATGGTCATGACAAGTACTGAAGCGGTAGAATTCATTCTGAAAGACCTAAATGAAGCCTTAGCAGATTTGCCTTCCGGAGGTCCAAGTGCCGACTTGAACAGACCTACCAAAGCAGCTGTGAGATTTTTGTTAGCCAAAGTTCATCTTAACAAACATATCTATCTCGGAACTGGTTCAGCATCTGCAGCGGATATGACAGAAGTCGTTAACCTTGTAGATGCTATTAAAGGTGAAGGATATGACCTTCAGGCAGGTTATTTTGACCTTTTTAAATCAGATGTAGATAATGAAACAATTTACTTTACTACCTCCGATGTGGGAGCAAGAATGTGGAATTCTTTGCATTACAAACAAAATTCTCCTGACAATACAGGTGGAGGATGGAATGGTTTCACAACTTTGGCTGAATTTTATGACCTTTTTGAAGGAGATCCTAATATTAATGTTCCAGGTTCCGGTCAGGAAGAAAGAAGAGGTTTTGTACCTACCGATGGCTCTCATTTAGGAATTGGTTATGGATTCCTTATTGGACAACAATATGATGAAACCGGTACTGCAATGACAGATCGGCCAGGAAATCCTTTAGTTTTCAGCAAAGAACTACCTGGTTTATTAGGTAACGATGAGAGAACCGGAATACGTGTTATAAAATACCACCCTGAAAATGGAGCTTTTGCAAATCACGAGGTTATATTTCGTTATTCTGATGCTCACTTAATGAAGGCAGAGGCAATTATGAGAGGCGGTTCTTCCGCCGAAACACCTTTGACAATGGTTAATGAATTAAGAGTTCTAAGGAATGCTAGTCCATTAGCTAGTGCCCCAACAGAACAAAACATGCTGGATGAAAGAGGTAGGGAATTATATATCGAAATTTGGAGAAGGAATGATATGATTCGATTTGGTCAATTTACCAAAGAGTGGGAATTTAAAGACAATACTGAGGAATTCAGGGTACTTTTCCCAATTCCTGCAACAGCCATTATCACAAACCCAAATCTCACTCAAAATCCGGGTTACTAATTATAAAATTGGTTTTAGTAATAATAAAAGAGAGCAATATGCTCTCTTTTATTATTTATGATCATAATCAAATAAGTATTGTTGTTGCTTGAGTTGTAGTTCTTTTTTTGAAAAGTAGCTTAAAAGATTGTCTTGAGTTGGACTTAATAATTTACCTAGGCTTCTATCTGAAAGATAAATCCCTGGTTGTGAATATTTCTTATTATTATAGAGGGTTCTTCCTCCAAATAATTCCTCAACCTTGAAATAAACACATTTAAGCTTTTCCTGGTGAAATAATCGTTCTTGCCCCAAATGCTATCCAATATTTCTTTGTGGGTGCAAATTTTATTTTGTCTGAGAACAAAGAAATGAAGCAAGTCATTTTCCCTGGAAGTAAGTTTTATAATTTTATCATCATAAATAAGTTTTAATTTGTCAATCTGGTAACTATATTTTCCTAATATAAATTCTTTACTTAAATTCGGTTGTGATTTATTTAAGGATAACGTATTCAGTAAAGTGTTGATTCTAACCACTAACTCCTCCTCATCAATCGGCTTTTTCAAATAATCAATTGCCCCCAAATAAAAGCCTTTTAGAACGTCAATTTTTAAAGAGCGGGCTGTCAAAAATATAAAAGGAATTTCGGGATATTTGCTTTTTATTTTTTCGGCTAGAGTAAAACCGTCCATTTCAGGCATCATTACATCCAATATAGCTAAATCAAATTTATTTTTTTCTATTTCCTTTAAAGCGTTTATACCGTTCTTGCTTAATTTAATCTCGAAACCTTTCATTCTTAAGTATTCGGTCAGTAAATACCCTAAAGATTCATCGTCTTCAACCAATAATATTTTTTTTCTACTTTCCATTGTTATTTAATAAGGGAATACTAATTGTAAATATAGATCCTTTCCCGATCTTACTTTTTACGGAAATTTTCGCTTTATGGCTTTTTAAAACCTGCTGTACGTAATTTAGACCCAAACCATATCCCTTTACATTATGCAAATCGCCAGAGGAAGCTCTGTAATATTTTTTGAAAATCTTTTTCTGGTCGGCATCTAAGATTCCAATTCCATTGTCTTCAATTGCAATTATTAAGTTCTTTTTAAATATAAAGATAGTCATTGAAATTTTGGAACTTTTGTCAGAATATTTTTTGGCATTTTCCAATAATGTATTTATCGCATTTTCGAGATGGTTTGGTTCACAATATAAGTTGAATTGATCTCCAGTTATTTTTGTTTTAAAATCGATGTTTTCAAGTTCTGCTAATTGCCCAAATTCATTAATAATTTTTAAAATGACAGGCTTGAAATCAACCTTTGCTTTTTTAAGTACATTTTGTTTTCCTTCTAAACTCGCAAGTTCCAGAACTTTTTCTATCTGACCTTTTAATTTGTCTACCTGATTGCGAATTATTCCTAATATTTGGGTATTTTCTGCATATCCCTTTTCTTCCAAAATTTTGGTTGCAATTCCAATTGAGAACACAGGAGTTTTTAATTCATGAGTGAGATTATTTATAAACTCATTGGTAATATTATTTAAATTACGCTGCCAATAAAAGGATTTGAGTACCCATAAAACAACAAAAATTATAGCAATTATAAATATTAAACTTGGTATTGTCAATCCGTTAAGTTGACCTAAAAAGTATTTATTGATGTTTTTAAATCTCAATTCCAAAATCAGACTTTTGTCCAATAATTTCGGCAAATATCCCTCAAGATTAAAGGGATATTTCATCAAGGAAACCTCGTTATCAAAAAACTGGGGTGATTTTAAATAATCGGTAGAATCTCTTGAATATATTATATAAGTAAAATCAGTTTTTATACCATTCTGGAGTAGTTTTTCCTTTAAAAAATCATTCATAAAAAACCTTGATGCATCTTGTAAACTGTCGAGGCTAAGTTTAAAATATGAGGAATCTGCTGTCATTGCCTTACCGGCTAAAAAGGTAAGTTCATTTTTTTCTTGCAAACTTTCCTTAATATCTCCAATACTATTGCCTATTTTTTGATCGAATTGAACCTTAGCTAAATTGAGACCAATATTCAAATACTGATATTGGACAATTGCCAAACCAATTATAGATATTATAAAGATGATCAAGGTTCCCTTTTTTATATTCATCTTATACTAATCCAATCAAATTTAAATAAGCTAAGTTTCATTAATCTTTCATTACGTTATTTAATTTTTCAATAATCCTTTTTGCTTTTTATTTTCCTTTAAATCCTTTGTTTTTATGTTTATTTGATACAATGAAGGTGATTAAATTCTTCAATTTTTAAAATATGCTAAAATTTTATCAAAAAAAACTAAAGTTTGAGTTAAAATATATCGAAACTAAAATGCTTACATCATAGATAAGCATTAAATATCAACATCTTTTGACTTAAAAATTAAATATAAAGATTTTTTACTGGATCATATCAACAATATTTTGCTGTTTTAATTATTTTAGAAAATGTGGAGTTATCAATTTGTGGATTTGATAATTTCAATCCCTACTAATTCAGATGCTTTAAGCCAAAAAAGATTATATAAAAGATGATTATGAAATTAAAATTCTTAAAATTTTCCATCTGTGGACTCCTTCTATCACTCTTCTGCGGATGCCAATCCAAAAACGAAGAAACTTTAGAAATCTCATCCAAAAGCATTGAAAAGCCCTTGTTTTCATTGCTTTCCCCTGAGGACACGGGACTTGATTTTATAAATACGGTGGTAAACCAAAAAGATTTTAACATCTTTAAATATAGAAATTTCTACAACGGTGGCGGTGTTGCTATTGGCGATATAAACAATGATGGACTACCCGATATATACCTGACCGCTAATATGGGCCCAAACAAACTTTTTTTGAATAAGGGAGATTTTAAATTTGAGGATATTTCAAAATCTGCCGGGGTAGAAGGTAACAAGCCTTGGTCTACCGGTGTCAATATGGTAGATATAAATAATGATGGTCTATTGGATCTATATGTTAGCAATGCCGGAAATATGGAAGGTAACAACCATAATAATGATCTTTATATTAATAATGGTGATCTCACTTTTACCGAAAGTGCAGAGTACTATAACCTGGCTAAAACCGGTTTTAGTACTCATGCCACCTTTTTCGACTATGATAAAGATGGTGATCTTGACGCTTATATCTTAAACAATAGTAATATTCCGGTAAGTAGCTTGGGTTATGCTGCTCAAAGGGAAATAAGAGCTCAGGACTGGGAAGGCGTTCCCGATATTTTTAAAGGGGTAGGAGATATGCTACTTCGAAATGATAACGGAAAATTTGTAGATGTCAGTGTAGACGCAGGAATTTACGGGAGTCTTATAGGTTTCGGATTGGGGGTTATGATAAGTGATATTAATGGAGACTTGTATCCCGATATATATGTGTCTAATGATTTCTATGAACGTGATTATTTATATATAAATAATCAGGACGGAACATTTAAGGAAGATATTGAAAATTGGACCTCACATTTAAGCCTTTCGGCTATGGGAGTGGATATGGCAGATATCAATAATGATGGCAATATTGATGTTTTTATTACAGATATGCTTCCTGAGGGTGATGAAAGGACAAAATCAGTAATGACTTTTGAAGGCTATAATATTTTTAAATTAAAACAGAGCAAAGATTTCTCCCAACAATATATTCAAAATACCCTTCAGTTAAATAACGGAAATAACATCTTTTCGGAAGTGGCTTATTTTAGTGGTGTGGCTAAAACCGACTGGAGTTGGGCAGGTCTTATTTTTGATATGGATAATGATGGCTTCAAGGATATATTTGTTACGAATGGGATAAACCATGATCTCACAAATTTGGATTTTGTGGATTTCTTTGCGAATGAAATTATTCAAAAGATGGCTTTAACTGGCAAAAAACAATCCATAGATACCATAATCAATAAAATGCCATCCACTCCCATTCCCAATTATGCCTACAAAAACAATCATGACATCACCTTCACAAATGAAGCGAAAAATTGGGGGTTAGATCAACCCGGTTTTTCTAATGGAAGTGCATATGCCGATCTAGACAATGACGGTGATCTGGATCTAGTGATTAATAATGTCAATATGGAGGCCTTCGTTTATAGAAATAATTCCGATAAACTCACCTCGAACAATTACCTCAAGTTAAAATTAGACGGAACGGGCAAAAATAAATTTGCCATTGGCAGTGTTGTAAAACTTTATTACAATAATAACATTTTAATCCAGGAACTTATTCCATCAAGAGGATTTCAATCTTCTATGGATTATGTCATGACCATTGGTTTGGGAACTATAAAAAAAATAGATTCCTTGCGGGTTATCTGGCCAGATGATAAAACGCAGAAACTAACTGATGTTAGTGTCAATCAGTTCCTTAATTTAAAACAAGATGAAGCTTCTGAAACTTATAAGTTTAAAACAGAAACCTTTACCCCATTTTTAAGTGAGTTATCTTCTAGGGAATTAATCTCACATCAGGAAAACACATATGTCGATTTTGATTATGAAGGTTTGATATATCACCTGCTTTCTCAGGAAGGCCCAACCTTATCTGTTGCGGACATAAATGGAAATGCAAACGAGGATATTTTTATTGGAGGTGCAAAAGATCAGCCCGGAATAATTTACTTGAACCTTGGAAATGGAAATCTGAAAAAATCGAAACAAATAGTTTTAGAGGAAGATGCCGATTTTGAAGATACAGCCTCTGCCTTTTTTGATGCAGATGGCGATGGTAATATAGACTTAATGGTAGGTTCAGGAGGTAATCAGGTTGGCGAGGGACAAACGTATAAGGCGCGTTTATATTTAAATGATGGAAAAGGGAAATTCACTAAATCCGAAATTAATTTACCATCCACCTATAAAAACATATCAGTTATTGCCCCTTATGATTTTGATAAGGATGGGGATCAGGATGTATTTATAGGCTCCAGGAGTGTTGTTGGAACCTATGGCGTAAATCCAGATCATTTATTTTTAGAAAATAATGGAGATGGTTCATTTACTAATGCTACCCAGCGAGTTGCCTTTGATCTTAAAAATGCTGGAATGATAACTAATGCCATTTGGGCCGATATGGACGGAGATGCTATTAAAGACCTCATTACTGTTTCCGATTGGGGTTCTCCCATTATTTTCAAGAATTCTGGAAACAAATTATCGAAATTAACAACCAATCTGGATAGTTTGACAGGATGGTGGAATGTGGTTGAGGTTGCCGATCTGGATAAAGATGGTGATAATGATCTAATCATAGGAAATAAAGGCAGTAATACCTCCTATAAAACGTCTGAAGCACATCCTATGAAAATGTGGGTAAACGATTTTGATAATAACGGCACCTTAGAACAAATTGTGACCAGAAATTTTGACGGAAAAGATTTTCCGGTAAATATGAAAAAGGATCTCACAACCCAAATGTCTTCCTTAAAAAAACAAAACTTAAAAGCATCCGATTATGCCAAAAGATGCATTGCAGAGCTTTTTCCTCCGGAACTTTTAAAAAATTCGATATTAAAAACAGCTACAATCCCAGAGACCATTATCGCGGTTAATCTGGGAAATGGCAAATTTGAAATCCAAAAACTTCCATTCAGGGTTCAATTATCAAGTGTTTCAGGGATTACTTCTACCGATATTAATGGTGATGGTAATTTAGACCTCATTCTGGGTGGAAATAATTTTGAATTCAAACCTCAGTTTTCCAGATTGGATGCCAGTTACGGAAATGTTTTACTGGGTGATGGCAAACTAAATTTCACCTGGCAAAACTATAATCAAAGCGGTTTTACTATTAAAAACGAAGTAAAACATCTAAAAACCTTTAAGGATAAAAATGGAAAAACATTTATAATTGCCGCAATAAATAATGAAAAACCAAAAATTTTCAAAATTAATGAAAAGTAAACTCAGCTACATATTTGTAATAATCCTGGCAATTGGATGTAGTAAAAAAGAAGCTGCTCTGTTTTTGAAGAAACCATCTGGGGAAACAGGAATAACTTTTACAAATAGGCTAACAGAAACTGAAGATCAGAATATTTTGGACTATATGTATTTTTATAATGGAGGAGGAATTTCTATAGGTGATATAAATAATGATGGTTTGCCAGATATTTTTTTCTCTGGAAATCAGGTTAAAAACAAGCTTTATATAAATAAAGGGAATCTAAAATTTGAGGACATTACAGATAAAGCCGGTGTAAAAGGAAATAGCACCTGGAATACAGGTACCGTTATGGCCGATGTCAACGGAGATGGGCTTTTGGATATTTATGTTTGTGCAGTTGTTGGTATCCATGGTTTTAGTGGTTTTAATGAACTTTATATCAATAATGGCAATGAAACTTTTACTGAAAGTGCCAAAGAATATGGCCTAAATTTCGATTCCTATAGTTCCTCGGCTGTGTTTTTTGATTATGACCTGGATGGAGATTTGGATTTATATCTCCTTAATCACGCAGTTCATACCCAGGAATCTTATGGCCGTGCCGATTTAAGAAATAAACGCAACTATTCAACCGGTGATAAGCTTATGAGAAACGATGGTGAAAAATTTACTGATGTAAGTGAAGAAGCTGGGATTTTTGGGGGAGTGAACAGTTATGGTTTGGGCATTGCAATGTCCGATTTTAATCAGGATGGCTGGCCGGATATATATGTTGGCAATGATTTTCACGAAGATGATTATTATTATATCAACAACCAGGATGGTACGTTTACAGAAAGTTTGAAAAAATATTTTGGACATACCAGCCAATTTTCCATGGGTCTTGATATTGCAGATATAAATCACGACGGTTATCCGGATTTAATGTCCTTGGATATGCTTCCGGAGGATGAAAATATATTAAAATCTTCTGTAGTAGATGATGATGATGTACAAATGCAAAAAATGAGGATTGAACGCCTTGGCTATCATTATCAATTCACCAGGAATATGCTTCAAATAAATCAAAATGGAAAGAATTTTGCTGAAACTGCACTTTTAAGTGGAGTTGCTTCGACAGATTGGAGCTGGACCGCTCTTTTTGGTGATTATGATCAGGATGGGGAACAAGATCTATTTATATCTAACGGGATTCCAAGAAGGCCCAATGACCTTGATTATATCAAATACTTGTCTAATGATCAGATTAAGAAAAAGATCAATAATACAAATCTTGTAGATCAAAAGGCTTTAAGTCTAATGCCTTCCGGGAAGGTTCATAATTACATCTTTAAAGGAAAGCCTGGAATTCAGTTTGAGGACATGTCTGGACAATGGATTTCAGAGGAAACCACAGCTTCAACTGCCGCAGCATATGGTGATCTAGATAATGATGGTGATCTTGATATTGTAATCAGCAATATTAATAATCCGGTATCTATATACGTCAATCAATCAAAAGGCACGAATTATCTAAAGATCAAACCGAAATTTATAAAACATAACCCATTTGGAATAGGGACTAAAGTATTTTCTTATGTCAATGGGAACCTTCAATTTAAAGAACTCTATAATTCCCGGGGTTTTCAATCATCTTCAGAGCCTTTGATCCATTTCGGTTATGGAAATACTAAAAAGGTGGATTCTCTGGTGATAGTCTGGCCGGACAGGACATTTCAGGTATTGAAAAATGTATCTGTAAATCAAACTTTGGTTATTAAGCCGGAAGAGCTTAGAAAAAAATTCATTTTTAAATCTGCAATTCATAATAAACCATTGTTCGAAAAAGTTCCCGGTAATCTCGGGATAGATTTTGTTCATAAAGAAGATAATTATATAGACTTTAATGCTCAAAAATTAATTCCATATGAAATATCGGACAGGGGGCCGGCTACTGCTGTTGGAGATTTAAATAACGATGGGAAAGATGATGTTTTCTTTGGAAGTTCCAAGTATTTTCCATCTGTTATTTACCAACAGGGAGATACCTCTTTTGTTCGAAGCGAGCTGTCTAATATTACAAAGGATTCTATCACCGAAGAAGTATCGGCAGTAATTGCTGATTTTGATAACGATGAGCAAAATGATTTAATAATAGGCTCTGCGGGTGGAAATTTCTATGGACAGATGAAACCATTATTGGACAGTTATTTTTCAGATAAAGATTCCACATTTACAAAAAATGCTTTTCCTGAAATTTACGAAAACTCCGCTGTGATTCGTTCTAAGGATTTTGATAAAGATGGAGATATAGATCTTTTCATTGGAAGTAATGCTGTTTCCTATGATTTTGGAAATACCCCAAACTCATATTTATTGAGAAATATAAAGGGAAATTTTTCTATAACTGAAAATAAGGATCTAACCAAAATTGGGATGGTTACAGATGCCATTTGGACCGATTTTAATGCCGATGGATGGGATGATTTAATTGTCGTAGGAGAGTGGATGGAACCTTCTTTTTTTAAAAATAATAAAGGCAAACTCGAGAAAGTAAGCTTAACAAGCGAGAAACTGAATGGCCTCTGGCAGGCTATAATTCCCTTTGATATTGATAAGGATGGTGATATTGATTATATTCTTGGGAACTGGGGAACCAACTCAAAGTTCAAAGCATCTGATAAATATCCGTTGCGAATGTACTATGATGATTTTGATGGAAATGGCGATACAGAAACCATTTTGGCTTGTGAAAAAAATGGGGAATATTATAGTCTGGAAGGACTGGATCAACTTTCCGGACAATTAAGTAACCTTATGCGAAAAAAATTCCCCGATTATAAATCCTTTGCGGGTAAACCAATAGAGGAAGTTTTTGATAAAAAGTTACTTTCTAAGGCCAGACTGTTAGAGGTAAATATTTTAAAATCCGGATACCTGGAAAATATTGATGGTAATTTTAAATTTAAAGCTTTTGAAACTCCTTTACAATTAGCGCCAATAACCTCTTTTGTTACTTTCGATTTTAATAATGATGGTAAAATGGAAGTTCTGGCTGCTGGTAACTATTTCGGATTAAAACCTTATCAGGGTCGATTGGATGCATTTTCAGGAGCCTTGATCATGGACGAAAAGAATATAATTCCAGCCGATTATCTTGGACTTGAACTCTCTAAAAAATCGGTCAGGCAAATGAATATATTAGAATTAAATTCAAATAAATTTCTGTTAATAACCATAAACGATGCTCCGGCGGAAGTTTATAAATTGATAAATTATAAATAGTAAAAATTATGATGAAACGAAAGAGCTTATTTTTTTTATTGGCGATAATTCTTATTTCAGTCTCTTGTAATAAAGGCAATAAACATATAGAGATAACCGCTATGGATTTACATCAGGAAATTGAAAGGCTTAGTCAGGTTATGGTTCATGATATTTTCTCGCCACCCGTTGCCAGCAGGATATTTGCATACCCGAATATCGCTGCCTATGAAATAATGACTTTGAAAGACCCTCAATATAAATCTTTGTCCGGTCAATTAACTAATTTGGAACCTATTCCAACACCTAATCCTAATGATCCTGTTAACTTCCAATTAGCAGCATTGATCGCTCATATAGAAATAGGCAAAAGCCTTATTTTTTCTGAACAAAGTATTGAAGTATATCGGGATAGTTTATATAAAGTTTGGAAAAACACTAATGAGGAGGAGTTTGAGGCCTCAAGACTTTATGCAATGCAAGTGAGCGATCATATAAAAATATGGATGGATAAGGACAATTACAAACAGACCCGGACTATGCCAAAGTTTACTGTTAAAAGTGATGATCCCGGAAGATGGCAACCCACACCTCCTTCCTATATGGACGGAATTGAACCGCATTGGAATAAGATAAGGCCATTCGTTCTTAAAACTGCCGATCAATTTAAACCAATTCCACCACCTGAATTTTCAATGGAAAAAGGTAGCCCATTCCATAATGATTTAATGGAAGTCTATAATATTAAGATGGAAATGAATGAAAAAGGTGATAATAGTGAAGAATTGGTCATTGCACAATTTTGGGACTGTAATCCTTACGTTTCAGTAAATCGCGGGCATTTAATGTTTGCCACAAAAAAGATTACCCCAGGCGGGCATTGGATGGGAATTACAAGAATTGCCTGTATTAAAGATCAGGCCAATTTTGACAAATCATTGTATGCATATACTAAAACATCAATCGCGATGGCAGATGCATTTATTAGCAGTTTTGATGAAAAATACCGAAGCAACTTGATTCGACCTGAAACCTTGATCAATAAATATATGGATGATAATTGGAAGCCTGTGCTTCAAACACCTCCGTTTCCTGAATATACGAGTGCTCATTCGGTAGTTTCTGGTGCCGCGGCAATATCTTTAACTGATATTTTTGGTGATAATTTCAGCTTTAAAGATGATACTGAAACTGCCTATGGATTACCTATTCGAAGTTTTCATTCTTTTGACGAGGCTTCTGCTGAAGCTGCGATTAGCCGTTTGTATGGTGGGATTCACTATAGATCAGCCGTTGAGGTTGGTCTGGTTCAAGGACGTAAACTTGGAAATTATTTAATTGAAACCTTGGAGATGGATATTTCTAAAAAAGATGTAGCAACAAAATAATATGAAAAAAATTATAAGTATCAGCCTTGTGGCCATAATGCTTGCAGCTATTTGGTATCTTTTTATTAAGGAATACGATTATCAATTTCGGTTTCAAGCGAAGTATGGACCAGCAACGGTGTATCAGGAGATATTAAATTGGGAGAATTTCACTCCTGCAGATACCTTGCAAAATATCAGTGTATTAAATAAGGATCCATATTCTGAGATTTTACAGCAGGTTGATCTGGATGATAAGAATTCCTTTCTCATGGAATGGGAATTTGAATATATCAATGATTCCGTCACTCAAGTAAAAGTAAATACTTTAGACAAGGAACATCAATACCAAAATAGGTTGGAAATTTTAAATCCTTTTAAAAACAGCAGTTATCTAGCTAAATTAAAAAAGGAGTTTTCTGCATTTAATCAAGTATTGAATGAAAGGCAAGAGGCTTATAAAATTACGATGGCAGATTCCGCAACTTCACCTGCGTTTGATTGTGCATGCATAACTTCAAAAGCTAAGGTTGAGAACAAAGCCATTGCAATGATGTCCACTGTTAGGACATTAGAATCTTTTCTTTTGGATAATGATTTAAAACTTCAAAGTTCTCCCTTGCTCAAAGTTAGACAATGGAATGTTGACAAAAATGAAATTGTATTCGATTTTTGTTTTCCTATTCAATTCAATGATAGTTTAAAAGAAACAGGTGAAATCCAACTTAAGCATATAGAATCTTCAAAATCACTTCTTGCTGTATACAATGGAAATTACAGACAATCACATCTCGCCTGGCTTGATCTATGTGAAAAGGCACATCGGGAAAATATTGCAATAAATTCGCTTCCCTTAGAAGTCTATATTGACAATCCTATGACGGGAATTGAATCTGTGGGATGGCGGGCAGATATTTATATGCCTTTAATTTCGCAGTGATTTTCTATGGAATATTAGATTAGAAATATAATCTTTTTAAATAGATAACAAAATCTCCCAAATAGAATTCTTTTTCGATTGAAATATTATAATCTCAAGGTGAAAAGTTATGCTCCTGAACTTAATTTTAAAATTTGGAATTTTAGAATTGGTATCTTTGCACTCTATTTCGAATAAAGACATATTTAAAACCCAATTAGTTGAAATTATTAGATTTCGTTAAGTCCCAGGTAAAATTTCCTGAAAAATCAATTCAAAATACAATTGCTCTTCTTTCTGATGATGCAACTATTCCATTCATTGCGAGGTACCGAAAGGAACTCACGGGGAATTTAGACGAGGTTCAGATTGAACAAATCTCCGATCTAGTAAGGTTTTTTAAGGATTTGGAAAAGCGAAAAACTACCATATTAAAGTCAATTGAGGAACAAGGCGCTTTAACCGAAGACTTGAAATCGCAAATCGAAAAATTTGTGACCCTTGCACAACTTGAAGATTTGTATTTGCCATTTAAGAAGAAGAGAAAGACAAAAGCCGATACCGCACGGGAATTTGGTCTGGAACCTCTTGCAAAAATTCTGATGGCGCAAAATCAGGAAAATATTAGGTCGGCTGCAAAACGATTTTTAACTTCTGAAATAAAATCGATTGAAGACGCAATTGAAGGCTCCAAATATATAATTGCAGAATGGATCAACGAAAATAGTTTGGTTCGCGATAGGATTCGCCAGCTTTTTACTCGCCAAGCTGAAATTTCAACTAAAGTGATCAAAGCGGAAAAAGAAAACGAAAAAGCCCTGAATTTTAAACAATATTTTGACTGGAATGAGCCTCTAAAAAGGATTCCGTCTCACCGGTTTTTGGCAATTTATCGGGCTGACAAAGAAGGCTTTTTAAGAATTAAAATTGAAGTTGAGAAGGAACAGGCCTTGAATTTGATTTCCCGGATCATTATTAAAAACGATAGGGATCCTGCTGCAAAATATATTCGTGAAGCCATTGAAGACGCTTATAAACGACTTTTAAAACCTTCATTTTCCAATGAATTTTTGGCCGAGGCCAAGAAAAAGGCAGATGAAGACGCGATCCTGGTTTTTGCCAATAATTTAGAGCAATTGCTGATGGCTCCGCCCCTTGGGGGGAAACGGATTCTCGCACTGGATCCCGGCTTTAAATCTGGCTGTAAATTGGTGTGCCTGGATGAAAACGGATCCTTGCTGCACAATGAAACTATCTACCCACATCCTCCACAAAAGGAGATGGATTTGGCAATTAAAAAAGTAAAATCCCTGGTAAATGCTTATAAGATCGAGGCGATCTCCATTGGGAATGGAACTGCTTCCAGGGAAACCGAATTCTTTATTAAAAAAGTTCCTTTAGATCGGGACATCGATGTATTTGTTGTTAATGAGGCCGGTGCATCAGTTTATTCAGCATCTAAAATTGCAAGGGAAGAATTCCCCAATTTTGATATAACTGTGAGAGGAGCGGTTTCCATCGGCAGAAGATTAAGTGATCCTTTGGCAGAATTGGTGAAAATCGATGCAAAATCCATTGGAGTAGGGCAGTACCAACACGAAGTTGACCAGGCAAAACTTAAAAACAAGTTGGACACTGTGGTTATGAGTTGCGTAAACAGGATTGGCGTGAATGTAAATACGGCCAGTAAGGAATTGCTTTCCTATGTTTCAGGAATTGGACCAGGACTTGCTCAAAACATAATCGATTACAGAAATGAACAAGGGACCCTAAAAAATAGAAAGGAATTACTGAAAATCCCTCGGTTAGGAGCAAAAGCTTTTGAACAGGCAGCCGGTTTTTTACGAATTAAAAACGGCAAAAATCCTCTTGATAACTCGGCGGTACATCCTGAACGATATGATGTTGTTAAAACAATCGCAAAAGATCAAAAGTTGAAAGTGGATGAACTTATAGGCAATAAAGAAGTTTTGAAAAATCTTTCTCTTTCCGCTTATTGCAATAATGAGTTGGGCTTGCCAACGCTTCAGGATATCATCAAGGAACTGGAAAAACCCGGTGCCGATCCACGGAAAACGATCACTAATTTTCAATTTGACCCTTCGGTAAAATCAATTCAGGATCTGCATAGCGGGATGAAATTACCGGGAATTGTCAATAATATTACCAATTTTGGCTGTTTTGTGGATATTGGAATAAAAGAAAGCGGCCTTGTGCATATCTCAAAACTGGCGAAGGAATTTGTGAACGATGTAAATTCAGTGGTTAAATTGGGTCAACATTTAATGGTAACAGTGGTAGATGTTGATGTTCCGCAAAAACGCGTTCAACTATCCTTAATTGAATAGAAAAAGGCAAATCTGATTTAAAGGCTTTCCTTTGAAGTTTATCTATCGAAATATGATATCGATTAATAATAATATAGTTCAAAAATTATTTTCGGAAAACAATTAGATCATCTGAAAGTTCCTGAAGGAAATACCACCATACTCTCAAATCCATTTTTTCCAAGGCTTGCAACACCGAAGAAAAAGTTATCTATTACAATTCCATCCAAGGTAAACTCGTCCACATCTCCCACAAACCGTGAATGTTGCCATTGGGGAGCCGTGGTATCACGCCAGTAGATCTTATATCCAGTTATATTTCCATCCACTTTTTTCCAACGCAGTTTGGTGGATGGTTCTACAATTCCTCCAATTTCAACATCCTCCGGTGGCTTTGGCGCCCAGGCCATACTGGCAAGGTTAATTGCGTTTACTGCAGTAAGTTTTGCTGCGTATTCAAAATTGATACCTTCAATAAGGTCTCCATATTTGATGCCGTTTTCTGTACGCAGGTCCTGATGCTGATGGTTATAGTTTTCGTGAGCTTCCATTATCCTAATTCCTGCAAAACCCAAATCATTAAAAGGCCTGTGATGACCACCCCGTCCAAACCTATCCAATCTGTAGATCATCATCGGGTTCATTTCGGGCATATAAGTTTGGGTAGTTTTAAGAACATATCGGGCAAGTTGTCTTGAAATTCCGTCAACTTCACCACCGTAAAATCGCCGTTTGTTCCGCTCCTCCTCCGTTTCAGTAGGTGGAACCGGCTCAGAAAATATTCGGAAAGTCCTATTGTCAATTACCCCGTCTAAACCCTCAATATTTCCAATCATATCATTGTTTAAGATTCCAATGATATCCCATTTATTTTTTTGTGCATATTCTGCAAGCCCTTTTCCACCAAAGAGTCCTTGTTCTTCGCCGGAGAGTCCTAAATAAATGATGCTGTTTTCAAATTCATAATTCGACAAAAGCCTTGCGGCCTCTATGGTTCCAGCCATACCGCTGGCATTGTCATTGGCACCGGGAGCATCTCCAGTGTAATCCATAGTATCAGAATTTCTCGAATCAATATCGCCGCTCATAATAATGTATCGATTTGGAAATTTACTTCCTTTTTGAATCGCCACAACATTCACTACCCAAGCTTCTTTAGGAACGCTTCTTCCGTCACCTGGAGTTACCAAATCCTTTTGATAGAAAACTTCCAGACAGTTTTTGCAATTTGCAGAAATTTGATCAAATTCAAATTTGATCCATCGTCTTGCCGCTCCAATTCCACGTGTTTCGGAAATGGTATCGCTAAAAGTATTCCTGGTTCCAAATCCTACAAGCCTACGAATATCGCTCTCTATTCTTTCAGAAGAGACTTTTTCAATTATATCGTAGATACGTGGATCTGAATTTTGAGAATTTCCAACGAGAGGAGAAAAAAATAAAAGGATAAATAGTATGCTAAAGAGGTATATTTTAATTTTCATTATTTCAAATTTCAGATCTTTGACGTAATCTACTGAAACTTTTGATAAAAATAGGAAGTTGACTAAGAGTTAGTATCATAAAATAAAAAAACCCTGAAATCTTCAGGGTTTTAGAAACAGATTGTGAAAGCCTAATAAGATTTCTTGTCATGAAGATCACTTTTGGCTTCATTATATTTTTGACCAATCTTAGAGTCGCTTAAATTGGCCTTTGTTTTTGCCGTAACAGATTCAACTTTGTGACTTAAATTATCGGTCATTTCATTGAACTTGCTTTTTGCATCCTGAAGGTAATTATCTCCAGTTTCAGTTATTTTTTTACGGGTATCCACTCCTTTTTTAGGCGCAAATAACAATCCAATTGCAGCTCCTACAGCAGCTCCCGATAATAATCCTGATAAAAATTTTCCTTTACTCATAATAATTTTTTTTATTTAGTTTCACAATAAATGATAATATAAAAATACTTTTAATTATAATTTTAGCCAATTCCAGAAAGTTAAGTTTGGTATAATATTTATTTCACTTTGCTAAGGTTTTTAACAAGAAGTAAAGACAATTTCCCTAAATTTCGAGCTAAAACTTAAGCTTTCATAGCGAAGCCGGACAATAGATTTCTTACCTTTTCAGTATCTTTTAAATAATAATTTGCTGCAGTTTTTTTCCTTCCAACTTTAACCGTAATGGTAGATTCAGGCAATTCTTTAAACAAATACTCATCGGTCCAATCATCACCAATGGCAAATATAAAATCATAATCTTTTTTTAGAAGCAATTTATTCGCTGCTTTTCCTTTATTCACACCGCTGCTTTTAATTTCTAAAACCTTATTTCCTTCAAGGACATTTAAACCGTGATTAGAAATAAGACCTTTTAAAACATGAGAAAGTTCGCTGGCGCGTATATCTCCTAATTCAGGATCTGCCTTTCTATAATGCCAGGCCAGAGAATAACTTTTTTCTTCCAGGAAGGTTCCCGGGGTACGGTCTACAAAGGTTTCAATTACCGGTCGAACTGATTCCATCCAATTATTTTGAACATTTTCACTTAAACTCCACTCCTTTCCAACTTTTCTTATCCATACACCATGTTCGGCAATTAGTACTACTGGTATTTTAAGCCACCATTGTCCGAGAGATTTTTTGTCTCTTCCACTTATCAAAACAACTTTAGTATTCTTTAATTTGGTGAGACTTTGAATCAGATTTGTCAAGCTTTCATCTGGAAATGCATGTTCCGGATTATCCACAAAATTAACGAGAGTTCCATCATAATCCAGAAACAAAATCCGATTCTTGGCCTTTTTAAATTTTCCGATGATTTCCTGTTCAATTGTTTCCGAAATTAATTTGGCTTGAAAAACGGTTCTGTTATCTTTAGTATTCTCTAATGCATTCATAAAATCGTTTGCCCATTTCTCGACATTATAACGCTTAAGTCTTTTTTGAAGAATAGTGACCCTCTTACGCTGCTCTTCAAGCGGCATCTGTATTGCTTGATGAATTGCATCGGAAATCTGATTATAATTATTGGGATTAATTAAAATGGCTTCGCTCATCTCTTGTGCCGCACCAGCCATTTCACTTAATATTAAGACGCCACTTTTGTCAGTTCTGGTGGCGACAAATTCTTTGGCTACCAGGTTCATACCATCTCGAATAGGTGTAATTAACGCGATATCACAGGAAGTATAAAGATCTATTAAATTTTCAAAAGGCATTGATCTATAGAAATACCAGATAGGTGTCCAATTTACAGAAGCAAATTTTCCATTAATGCGACCCACTAATTCGTCAATCTCCTTTTTTAATAGCTGATACTGTGGAACTCCGGATCGGGAAGGAACAGCAAGCATAAACAATCGTACTTTCTCAATATATTGAGGATATTTTTCAAGAAAATATTCAAATGCCCGAATGCGATTGGCGATCCCTTTTGTATAATCCAGCCTGTCTATGCTGAGAATAAGTTTCGCGCCCGGTGATGATTCCTGATGTTGATCTAATTTTTGTTGCAAATCAGATTTTTTCTCCTCTTTAAGAGCATTATTTTCCCTGGCGGCTTGTTCAAATTTGTCATAGTCTATTCCCATAGGAAAGGAATCAACTTTTACAATTCTCTCCGGCAAGTTTATGATATTAAAATCAACCTGAAGTAATAAAATTCTTCTTACTGAACTCAAAAAATGCCTTTCATAATCGTAGGTATGAAAGCCAATTAAGTCGGCCCCCAACATTCCTTTTAAGATTTCCTCCCGCCAAGGCATTGTTCTGAAAACTTCATATGAAGGAAAAGGAATATGATTAAAAAAGCCAATGGTAGCATTCGGTTGTTGTTCACGAACCATATTAGGAACAAGCAACAATTGATAGTCATGAACCCAAATCACATCTCCTTCTTCATAATTCTCAAGAATTGCAAGAGCATATTTTCTATTCACATCCTGGTATGCTTCCCATTGTTTAGTATCCCAATCGGTAAATTCCATGAAATAATGAAATAGAGGCCAAATTCCCCTATTACTAAAACCATAATAAAATCCTTCTATCTCATTGGCAGTTAAATTTACTGCAATACAGTCTTCTTCACGGGCCTTTTGGATAACCTTTTCTTTAAGGTTTTCCGGAATTTCTTCTTCTGTCAATCCACTCCATCCTATCCAAATGCTGTTTCCATCCTTGTGGAAGGATTTTAAACCGGTGGCTAGGCCGCCGACACTGGGCGTAACCTCCAATTCCTCACTTTCGATACTAATTTGTAAAGGTAATCTATTGGACAAAATGATCGTTTTACTCATAATTTAACGTGAATTCTAATATTACAAATATGATTTTGCTTAAATTTCCGAAAATGTGATCATTCTAACAAGCTTTTTAATAACTTTATGATTTTATGGATAATTTAGATTACGGAATAATTGGCAATTGCAAGAGTGCTGCCCTGGTTTCAAAGTATGGTGAAATAGTGTGGTGTTGCCTGCCAAACTTCAATTCTTCAGCAGTCTTTGCTAAATTGTTGGATGAAGAAATTGGCGGAAGTTTTGGATTTATTATAAATGAGGACTATAAAATAACTCAAGAGTATTTATGGGGCACAAATATATTAAGCACTGTTTTTGATGATGGAAAAAATGCTTTTCAAGTTATAGACTTTATGCCCCGATATCCTAGGGAAGATGGTTCTTTTTATGCTGCACCAGATATTATTAGGTTTATACGATTGTTAAAAGGAAAACCTTCCTTTAAGATTAATTTCAATCCAAAATTAGATTTTGCCAGGGGAACAACCTTTAGTGAAAATAAAGGAGACCATATTATAAGTATTACCCAGAACGAGAAATACGATTCCCTTTATTTATATTCTAGTCTTGATCTGGATAAAATCTTGCAACAGGAAGAGATTAGCCTAAAGGAGAATGCTTTTTTTCTATTGGGATACCATGAAAAGTTAATAAATCAATCCATAGATCGTATATATCTTAAGTTTCAGAGAACTAAGACTTACTGGATGAACTGGAGTGAAAAAACTACAAAGTATGAATCTTATAATAAAGAAATACTGAGAAGTGCCATTACTCTAAAAACGCTCACTTATGAAAAATCCGGTGCAGTCCTGGCAGCAGCAACAACTTCTCTTCCGGAAACAATTGGAGAAGCGCGTAATTGGGATTATAGATTTTGCTGGATTCGTGATGCTTCTATGGTAATTAAGGTAATGGCAGGACTAGGCCATACCAAATCGGCTAGTGATTTCCTTCAGTTTATCATAAATATCATCCCAGATAAAAATGAAAAAATTCAGATCATGTATGGGATCAATGGAGAGAAACAACTTACCGAACATATTTTGGCCCACCTTAAGGGTTATAAGAATTCCACACCGGTGCGAACCGGGAATGCTGCATATATCCAAAAACAAAACGATATTTATGGTATTTTGATGCAGGTAATTTATCAACAATTCTTAGAGTTTGAAATTTCCTTGGAAAACAGTGAAGAATTATGGACGGTTACCCGAGGAATAGTAAAAATAGTTGAAGAGAACTGGAAAAAACCCGATAAAGGGATTTGGGAACTACGAACTGAAGATAGGCATTTTGTGTTCTCGAAATTATTATGTTGGGTTGCGGTTGATCGTGCAGTTAAAATTGGGCAGGTATTGCGCAGAGGAATCAAGGATGAAAAATGGAAGCAATTGCGTTCCGATATTTATGATGATATCTATAAAAATGGATGGAATGATGAAATTCAGGCCTATACTCAATATTACGGATCTAAAGAATTGGATGCTTCAACTTTGTTAATGGAGGTATATGGGTTTTTAGATGCACGGGATCCACGTTTTATCAGCACAGTCAAAGCAACGGAGAAAGAATTATGCGTAGATGGGCTGATGTACAGATATAAAAATAAAGATGATTTCGGACTGCCCTCATCCTCATTCACCATCTGTACCTTTTGGCTTATCGACAGTTTGTATAAAATTGGAGAGAAGAAAAAAGCAAAGAAGATGTTTGATCAACTCCTTTCTTACAGTAATCATTTAGGACTCTTTAGTGAAGATATAGACTTTAAGACGAAACGATTATTAGGAAACTTTCCACAGGCATATTCTCATCTGGCACTTATTGAAACTGCAATGAATTTTTCTACAGGGGTTATGAGTGAGGAATATTAAGAAATTTTAACCAAGGAGGCATGACAATATTTTTGAAGCACAATAATTGAGAAGAGGTATTGTTTGATCCCGTTGTCGGATTTTTATAATCACTAATTACTTTTGTATTTTGAAAACAGTATTAAAAAATAGGCTGTTTGTAATTTGGTAAAACAAACTACAAACAGCCTAAAATGTTGATGATTTAAAAAGTATATTTATTTTCTGAAGTCAATTTTTCTGAGATAATATTTCTCAATTCAATTACATTTGGTTGATTTTGATATTTCGTAAAGC
>Ga0307487_1000254_pt1 | contig 44075 bp, 39 predicted proteins | sample CBIW12metaG_FD_203665 | JGI IMG/M metagenome (GOLD analysis project Ga0307487, IMG submission 203665) | Sea-ice brine microbial communities from Beaufort Sea near Barrow, Alaska, United States - CBIW 1.2 | ecosystem: Environmental > Aquatic > Marine > Coastal | place: USA: Alaska | collected... | reverse complement strand
CCGACCGCTCGGCGGCGACCTGGTCGGGCTGGGCGGCGTCGGCAGCACCGACTCCGCCCGCGGACCCGTCACCGTCGACGACACCGCCCTGTTCACCGCACGATTCGGTGCGGGCACCGTGGGCATCTTCGAGGCCACCCGCTTCGCGCTCGGGCGCAAGAATGCCATGCGCCTGGAGGTGAACGGGAGCGGTGGTTCGGTCGCGTTCGACTTTGAAGACATGAACTCCCTGCAGTATTTCGACGGCAGCGATGACGAGGGCACCCAGGGTTTTCGCCGCATCAACGTGACGGAGCCGGTGCATCCCTACACGGGCTCGTGGTGGCCGACCGGTCATGGCCTCGGGTACGACCACCTGTTCACCAACCAGATCGCGGACTTCGTGCGCTGCCTCACCGCCGGCGAACAGCCACGGCCCTCCTTCGAGGACGCGTTGCAGGTTCAGCAGGTGTTGTCCGCCGTCGAGCAGAGCGCCGCGGCGGAGAGTCGCTGGACCAGCGTGGACGCGGCCGTCCGGACATGACCGTTGACGGCATCCGCTCCCCCATTTTTTCAACGAAAGGACCCACTTCAGTGACAGATTCAACCAGGCAGGCCATCGTCGTTCGCGGCGGCTGGGACGGCCACCAACCCGTCGAAGCGACCGGGATGTTCATCCCCTATCTCGAGGAGAACGGCTTCGAGGTGAGGGTGTTCGACGGCTCGTCCGTTTATGCGGATGCGGACACCATGGCCGGTGTTGACCTCATCGTGCAGTGCAACACCATGAACACCATCGAGAAGGCCGAGATCGCCGGGCTGCGCGCCGCGGTGCTGGCCGGGACCGGCCTCGCCGGCTGGCATGGAGGGATCGCCGATTCCTATCGTGACTGCGCCGACTACCTGCAGCTGATCGGCGGGCAGTTCGCGCATCATCCCGGCAAGCACCCGAGTGAGCTCACGGGCGAGCAGTCGGACAATTACCTTCCGTATCGCATCGACGTCTCGCCTGAGGCGGCCGACCATCCCATCATGCGCGGCATCGACAGCTTCGACGTCGTCACCGAACAGTACTGGGTGCTCAGCGACGATTACATCGATGTGCTCGCCACGACGACGTTGCCGGCCCGGGAGTGGGATGCGTGGAACCGCCCCATCACCTCCCCGGCCGTGTGGACCCGGAAATGGGGAGAAGGCCGCATCTTTGTGAGCACGGCCGGCCACAACGTGGCCGTGCTGGAAGACACCACCGTACGCACCATTATCGAAAGGGGCCTCCTATGGGCGAGCCGCTGAACGTCGGAATCATCGGATGTGGCAAGATCATCTCCCAGTATCTGGAGACGCTGGCGCGCCTCGACGACGTGCGTCTGATCGCCGTCGCCGACATCGACGCGTCCCGGGCGGCCGCCGTCGCCGAGTCGGTTCCGGGCGTTCGCGCCCTCACGGTGGACGAGATCCTCGCGGCCGGCGACATCGCCGTGATCGTCAACCTCACCATTCCGGCCGCGCACGCCGAGGTCTCCCTGCGCATCATCGCCGCCGGGAAGTCGGTGTACGTGGAGAAGCCACTCACCTCGACCACCGCGGAGGCGCGTGGCGTTCTGGCGGCGGCTGCGGAAGCGGGCGTCTTCGTCGGGTGCGCCCCCGACACCGTGCTCGGAACCGGAATCCAAACCGCACGGCGGGCAATCGACGACGGTGTGATCGGGTCGCCGATCTCGGCCACCGCGACCATGGTCACCCCGGGTCACGAACGATGGCACCCGAACCCCGACTTTTACTATGTCGCCGGCGGCGGACCGCTCCTGGACATGGGGCCGTACTACATCACCGCGCTGGTCACCCTGCTCGGCCCGGTGGCTCGCGTGATGGGCGCGGCGAGCGCGACGCGCAGCACGCGCACCATTTCAAACGGGGACCGTGACGGGGAAGTCATCCCGGTCTCCACTCCCACCCATGTCACGGGGGTTCTCGTGCATGAGTCCGGAGCCATCTCCACGATCGTCACGAGCTTCGATGCGGTCGCCACGACGGCGTCCAATATCGAGGTGCACGGCGAGCTGGGTACCCTCGGCGTGCCGGACCCGAACCACTTCGCCGGCGACGTGCGCCTCTGGGCCCTGGGCGACACGGAGTGGAGCACCCTTCCGGTGTCGGCGGGATACTCCGGCGCCTCACGGGGCTACGGCCTGGCCGACATGGCGTGGACGTCGAGCGATGGTCGGCTCGGTGGCTCCCGAGCCAACGGCGCTCTCGCGTTCCACGTGCTCGAGGTTATGGAATCGCTGCTGCACTCGGCGGAGACGTTCGAGTCGGCGACCATCACCAGCACGGTGGAACGTCCGTCGGCGGTGCCGCTCTCCGCGCGCTGAGGGCGCGAGCGGATGCCGGTTCAAGCGAACCGGCATCCGCTCTCCGCCGCGGCCGTCTTCGATGACCGCGGCCGTGGCCTCAGCCTCCGAAGACGGTGCGCTCGAGGAACTCGTTGCGGAATTTGTGCTGCGGGTCCATGCGCTCGGCCAGGTCCCGAAAGTCGTCGAACCGGGGGTAGAGCGGCCCGAGCTCCGCCGCCCCGAGCCGGAACAGCTTCCCCCAGTGCGGGCGCGCCTGAAAGGGAGCGAGGGCGGCCTCGATGAGCACGAGCACCTTCTCCACGGCCGCCTGCTCGGGCTTCCAGGTGAAGTGCAGTCCGATGCCGGCGCGCCCCTCGTTGGGGCTGAGCCACAGGTCGTCCGCGGCCATCGTGCGCACCTCGCTCACGAGCAGCAGCGGCGTGATCTCACTGGAAAGCCCCCGCATCGCTTCGATCGCGGCAACCGCATGCTCGCGGGGCACGAGGTACTCGCTCTGCAGCTCCGCGCCGCTGCTGGGGGTGAACGCGAGGCGAAAGTGGGCCAGGCGGTCGTGCCACGGTCCCCAGACCCCCAGCTGTTGGGTGCAGTTCTCCGCGGACAGGCCCGGCAGCGGATGCCGTCCCACGGTCGCCGGCGTGCCCCCGAAGAACTCGTCCCGGGGGTCAAAGACATCCTCCGCATCCGTTCGGCGGCTCTTGAGCCACGCCTGATCGACCCGGCCGCCGCTCCAGTCGGTGAAGAGGCTAACGCTGTAGGCGGCCGAGGTGACGGCATCGAAGTCGGCCAGCACGGCGGACCAGGGCAGGTTTTCGAACACGTCCTGGCGCACCTCGAAGCTCGGCTGCATCTCGAGGGTGACGCGGGAGACGATGCCCATCGCACCGAGGCCCACGACGAGCCCGGCGAAGTCCGGAGAGTCGTCGCGGGACACGCTGATGAGCTCGCCCGTGCCGGTGACGAGGTCGAGCGCGGTCACCGCGGTGGCGAGGTTGCCGTTGTGGTCGCCTGACCCGTGTGTTCCGGTGGCAATCGCGCCGGCCACCGAGATGTGCGGGAGCGACGCGAGGTTGTGCAGGGCGAACCCTCGGTGGGCGAGGGCCTCGGCGAGAAATCCGTACTTCGTTCCCCCGCTCACGGTGACGGTGCCCGCCTGCTCATCGGTGACGATGTTCGCATCGAGGTAGTGCAGCGACACGAGGGCGCCGCTCGTGTCGGCGATGTCGTTGAAGGAGTGGCGTGAGCCGAGGGCCCGCACCGTCGTGGCACCCGCCACGACGCCCTGCAGCTCGGCAAGGCTCTTGGGGGTCGCCACCGCCCCGGCTGCGTAGCGGAAATTTCCGGCCCAGTTCAGTTCTGCTGTCACGATTCGTGGTCCTTGCCCAATGGATGAGGAATTTGAGGTGTTCAAGACATTACGCGCATCCACCGATCCGGGGCCGAAAACTCGCCCACACGCGTGGCACCGCGACCGCCGGATCGCGTGCGCCCTGCCGGGCGCCCTGACCTGCTCGTTTTCTCCCGATTGGCCCAAACGGTCGCGCCGGCGCGCAATCTGTCCTAATATGTTCTAACCTACAACAAATCATCGACGTTGCTGACAGACAAGGATCACCATGGCACTCACGCCCACCCGCGAAGACAAGTTCTCCTTCGGCCTTTGGACCATCGGATACAACGGCGCCGACCCGTTCGGCGGGCCGACCCGGCCGGAACTCGACGTGGTCGACGCCGTCACCAACCTGGCCGAGCGAGGCGCCTACGGCCTCACGTTCCACGACGACGACCTGTTCGCCTTCGGTTCAACGGATGCCGCGCGCCAGTCCCAGATCGACCGTCTCAAGGGCGCACTGGACGACACCGGGCTCATCGTTCCCATGGTCACCACGAACCTGTTCAGCGCTCCCGTGTTCAAGGACGGCGGCTTCACCTCCAACGACCGCGCCGTGCGCCGCTTCGCCATGCGCAAGGTGCTGCGTAACCTCGATCTCGCCGCCGAACTCGGCGCCAAGACGTTCGTGATGTGGGGCGGCCGCGAGGGCGCCGAGTACGACGCTGCCAAGGACATCCGTTCGGCGTTGGAGCGTTACCGCGAAGCCGTCAACGTGCTCGGCGACTATGTCACCGACAAGGGCTACGACATCCGCTTCGCCATCGAGCCCAAGCCCAACGAGCCGCGCGGCGACATTCTGCTGCCCACCGTCGGGCACGCGATGGCCTTCATCACCACGCTCGAGCGGCCCGAGCTTGTGGGGGTGAACCCCGAGGTCGGACACGAGCAGATGGCGGGCCTCAACTTCACGGCCGGCATCGCACAGGCGCTCTACCAGGGCAAGCTGTTCCACATCGACCTCAACGGACAGCGCGGAATCAAGTACGACCAGGACCTCGTCTTCGGCCACGGTGACCTGCACAACGCCTTCTCGCTGGTCGACCTGCTCGAAAACGGCGGCCCGAACGGCGGCCAGGCCTACGACGGACCGCGTCACTTCGACTACAAGCCGTCCCGTACCGAGGACGTGTCGGGCGTGTGGGACTCGGTCTCCGCCAACATGCGCACGTATCTGCTGCTCAAGGAGCGCGCGGCCTCGTTCCGCGCCGACCCGGAGGTGCAGGAGCACCTCGCCGCCTCCATGGTTCCCGCACTGTCGCAGCCGACGCTCGCCTCGGGCGAGAGCTACGACGACCTGCTGGCCGACCGTGCCTCCTACGAGGACTTCGCCCCCGACGACTACTTCGGCGCGAAGGGATTCGGCTTCGTGCGCCTGCAGCAGCTCGCTCTCGAACATCTGCTCGGCGCCCGCTAACCCTCACCCACCGCACCGCGCTCCGCTCCGCAAAACCGGTGCTTCTGCGACATCCCGAGGTATTCGGCCACGCCACGCGGCGCGTCGCCGAAAACACCGGTTTTGCGGCGGCGGATGCGGCGCCCGATAACGCGCCGATAACGGCACACGGCCTACCGTGTCAGGGTCTCATCTCCCCTGACACGGAAAGGTCGTTGCAATGCCACAGGACACGCCTCATGAGGGTCTCGGACCGTTCGTGAGCGAGGGTGAATTCCAGGCCGGAGCCCCCGGCACAGCGTACATTTCGGGCAACACGTTCCCCCCGACCAAGGTCACCTACTTCGAGGTCAACGGCCGGGCCGTCTTCGAAGGTGACATCGTGCTCGGCACGGTCGACCAGGTGCCGACAACGCTCGAGGAATATGAGGCCCAGGCCGGTGCGCGGGCCGTCATCATCCCCGGCGCCCAGTTCCGGTGGCCCGGCGCGATCGTCCCGTTCCAGATCAACGCCGCCCTCCCCAACCAGCAGCGGGTGCGCGATGCGATCACCCATTGGGAGCAACGCACGTCCCTGCGCTTCCCCGAGCGCACGGCGGCCAATGCGGCCCAGTTCCCGAACTTCGTCGAGTTCTCGGATGCCGGCGGATGCTGGTCGAGGCTCGGCATGCAGGGCGGCTCCCAGACGATCAGTCTCGGTACCGGGTGCACGACGGGCAACGCCATCCACGAGATCGGGCACACCATCGGCCTCTGGCACGAACAGAGTCGCGAGGACAGGAATACCTTCGTGACGATCAATTGGGCGAACATCGAGGCAGGAATGGCGAGCCAGTTCGACCAGCACGTGACCGACGGCGACGACGTCGGTCCCTACGATTACGGCTCGATCATGCACTACCCCCGCACCGCCTTCTCCAAGAATGGGCAGGAGACGGTCACACCGGTGCAGGCCGGGGCCCAGATCGGGCAGCGCACGGCCCTCTCGGCGGGCGACATCGCCGCCGCGGACTTCATGTATCCGCGTTCGAAGCAGAGCTCCGGGCCCGTGGTGTCGTGGGGACCGAACCGGCTCGACGTCTTCGTGCTCGGCGCCGACCGGGCCGTCTACCACAAGTGGTGGAACGGCCAGGCGTGGGGACCCTCCCTCACCGGCTACGAAAACATGGGTGGGACCGCGACGAGCGTTCCTCAGGCCGTGGCCTGGGGCCAGAACCGGATCGACCTCTTCGTCACCGGCACGGACAGCGCCCTGTACCACAAGTGGTGGAACGGCTCGGCCTGGGGACCCTCGCTCACGAGCTACGAGAACATGGGCGGCGCCGTGATCGGCAACCCTCGAATCGTGTCGTGGGGAGCGAACCGGCTCGACGTCTTCGTCGTAGGCACCGACCGCGCGCTGTACCACAAGTGGTGGAACGGCTCGGCCTGGGGACCCTCGCTCACGAGCTACGAGAACATGGGCGGCGCCTGCGTCGGGCAACCCGAGGTCGTGTCCTGGGGACCGAACCGGCTCGATGTCTTCGTCGTCGGCACGGATGGGGCGCTGTACCACAAGTGGTGGAACGGCTCGGCCTGGGGGCCCTCCCTCACCGGGTACGAGAACATGGGCGGCGCGTGCACGTCCGCACCGCGTGTCGTCTCGTGGGGCCCGAACCGGCTCGATGTCTTCGTTACCGGAACCGATGGCGCGGTTTATCACAAGTGGTTCAACGGCTCGTCCTGGGGTCCGTCCCTCACCGGATACGAGCGGATGGGCGGCACCGTCATCGGGCAGCCCGAGGCCGTGGCCTGGGGCCCAAACCGGCTGGACCTGTTCGTCATCGGCACGGACAAGTCGCTGTTCCACAAGTGGTGGAACGGTTCGGCGTGGGGCCCTTCCCTCACCGGCTACGAGGGCCAGGGCGGCAGCGCAACGTCCGACCCGCGCGTCGTCGCGTGGGGCCCGAACCGGCTGGATGTCTTCCTCACCGGTACGAACAGCGCGCTGTTCCACAAGTGGTGGAACGGCCAGGCCTGGGGCCCGTCGCTCACCGGCTACGAGAACATGGGCGGTGTGGTCACGAGCTTCGACGCGGCGAGCGCGGATGCCCAGGAACGCCGGTCAGACACGCTGCAGCGGGACACGGATTAGCCCGGACCCCGGTGCGACCGGGTGGGACTGCGTGGAGACGAGGTCACCGATGTCGATGGCCTCGGCACGGCGCCTCTCACCCGGTCGTGACGGATGAACATGAACGCGCACGTTCAGACGCGCCGTGCCGCCGAGCGCAGCGGTTGGCACGGAAACGGCGAAGTCCAGCTCCGGTTGCGGCCCCGGTGGCAACGTCGGGTTCTCCAGCCGTGATTCGCCCACGATGGTGCTCGGCGCATCCGCTCGTGACACGTCTTCGACCCGCACGACCACCGTGTACGGCGGGGCGGGACGATCGCCGAGCGGGAATGCCACACGTCCCCGCACCATTACGGCGCCGTCGGTGGGACCTTCGTCGTTCACGCGCAGCCTCCCGATCCTGGTACGCCATCCTTCGCACCGAGGATACCCCGCACCCTCGGGGCCCGCTGCGGGTTCCCGATCGCGCATCGATCCGGTCCGCTCGACGGGCTACGCTCGAAGCGTGACTGACCACACTTCTCTCCCCGTCGACGCCGATTCCCGGGACCGCCTGGCCGCACAGGGCCTGGGCCTGAGCATTCTCGATCCCACCGACCTCCCGTCGGCCAGGCGGTGGTTGCAATCCGAGGCGCGCGGTTTTCATGACCCGGCGCGCAGCGACGACCTGCTCGGGGTGCTGGAACAGGAAATCGCCCTCGACCGGGTGAGCGCGGTGCACGACCGGAGCGGCGCCGAGCCGGACTCCCCCGTCGCCACCGTGCGGTCCTGGGAAATGGACCTCACCGTCCCCGGCGGCGGCACGCTCCCCACCTGGGCCATCAGTTCCGTCACCGTCGCGCCCACGCACCGCCGCCGGGGAATCGCCCGCGCACTTCTCCCCGCCGAACTACGCACCGCACAGGCCCGCGGCCTGCCGTTGGCGATGCTCACCGTGTCGGAGGCCACAATCTACGGGCGCTTCGGGTTCGGACCCGCCGCGTACCAGGCGCACCTGCGCATCGACACGACCCGCGCCCGCTGGACCGGCGCGTCGCCGGCCGGGCGGGTGGACTTCGTCACCGCCGCTTCCCTCTTCACCGACGGCCCCGGCATCTTTGAACGGTCCCGTGAGCCCGGCGAGGTGGACCGGCGCCCGATCTGGTGGAGCCATGCCCTCGGCCTGGTTGCCCAGGACCCCGACTCCGAAAAGCGCACCCTGCGCTGCGTGCGCTACGACGATGCCGCCGGCCACGCCCAGGGCTTCGCGGTCTACTCGATCGCGCTCGGCGACGAGGGGTACCCCGCCCGCCTCGACCTTGCCGATCTCGTGGCCGCGACCGACGACGCCTATGCCGCCCTGTGGCGCTTCGTGCTCGAGATGGACCTGGTGACCGAGGTCAGCGCCCCGCTGCGCAGCGTGCGCGAACCGCTCGTGTGGCACGTTCTCGACCGTCGAGCCGTGCGCAAAACCGTCGAGCGCGACCACCTCTGGTTGCGGATCCTCGACGTGCCCACCACCCTCACCGCCCGCACCTATTCCGCGCCCGGAACATTCAGGCTCACCGTCACCGACGACCTCGGTCTCGCGGACGGCGACTACCTGCTCACGGTCGACGCCGACGGGCGCGCGGCGGCGCATCCGCTCACCGCCCACGCGCCCGCGGACGCCGTGCACGTGACGCTCCCGGTGGCCGACCTCGGCTCGCTTTACCTCGGGGCGGGCAGCGCGGTCGACCTCGGCCGGGCCGGCCGGCTCACCGCGACCACACCGGATGCCGCCGCCCGGCTCGACGCCACCTTCCACTCCCCGAACGCCCCGCGTCTCAGCACCTGGTTCTAAACCGCTCCCAGACTCTTCACAGCGCTCGGAAGCCCGGCACACAGGCCTACTGCCTAGTGTCAAAGGGCATTCCAATGAAAACGGTGACTGAGCGCATGATGAGCAACGCCTCTGGGCAGCCCCGCCCGCCCAGAAAAGACCGCCGCGACCAGGCCCGTGACAACGCGAAGCTGATGCGTGACGAAGAGCGCAAACGCGCCCGGCATCGCCGCATGCTCTGGCGCGGCGGCATCGGCCTCACTTTGCTGGCCGCCGCGACCGTGGTGGCCCTCGTAATCGTCAATCACATGGCTCCGAGCGGCACCGGTCCGCGCAACATGGCCAGCGACGGAATTCTGATCGGCGGCGACGGCACCACGGTCTCGGCGGCGACGACCCCCGCACTCGCCGCCGGCGCGAAGCCGGCGTCCACCGACCAGTCCCGGCTCGGCGACATGGTGAACATCGCCATCTATGCCGACTACAAGTGCGGGCTCTGCGGCCAGTTCGAGGCGACAAACGGCGCCCAGATCGAGAGTTGGGTGACCGCCGGCAACGCCACGGTTGAGCTGCATCCCATCTCCATTCTCGACGCCTCCTCGCTCGGCACGAACTATTCCACCCGCGCCGCGAATGCCGCGGCGTGTGTGGCCAACTATGCTCCCGATTCCTTTCTCGCCGTGAACGCGGCGCTCTTCGCGAACCAGCCGGCCGAAAATTCCTCGGGCCTCACCGACGCCGAGCTGCAGTCCCTGATCGTCAACGCCGGGGTCACCAACGTGAGTATCCCGGCCTGCATCACGAATGCGACGTTTGTCCCATGGGTCGGTGCGGCCTCGGATCGCGCGCTGAAGGGGCCCCTGCCCAACGCCGACATCCGCAAGGTCACCGGCACACCGACCGTGCTCGTGAACGGCGTCTCGTACACGGGCTCGCTTCGAGACGCGACCGCGTTCGAGGCGTTCGTGCTGAAGCAGGCCGGGGCAACCGACACTAGCGGCGACTAGCTCTGCCGCGCGATACTGAGACGATGACCTCTGCCCCGCACGTGCACGGCGCGGTCGTCGATGAGCAGACGCGGTGTGTGCACTACCACTCGCCGCGAGACGTGATTGCGATCAAGTTCGCCTGCTGCAAACGCTACTACCCGTGTTTTCACTGCCATGAGGAGCGCGAGTCTCATCCGGCCGAGCAGTGGCCGGAGAACGAGTGGGACGAGCGCGCCATCCTGTGCGGCGTGTGCCACGAGGAGATGAGCATCCGTTCCTACCGGTCGGTGACGCACTGCCCGACGTGCGACGCCGAGTTCAATGACGGATGCCGACTGCACGCGCACCTGTATTTTGCGGTGCCGTCGTCAGAGGATCAGACCGATCCAGAGCCCGAGTCCGGCGGCGGCGACGGACGCCACGAGCATGCCGAGCCCGACGACGAGCGCCGGCAGGTACCGACGCTCCTGCAGCAGACGAACCGTCTCGACGCTCGCCGTGCTGAACGTCGTGTAGCCGCCGAGGAGCCCGCCGCCCAGCACCAGGTGCCAGTCGCTGCTCACCAGGTGCTGGGCGGCGAGACCCGTCACCAGACCGAGCAGCAGCGAACCCGTGACGTTGATAACGGTGGTGCCGAAGACGAGGTCCCCGCGCATCCGTGACCGCAGCAGGCCGTCGACGAAGAACCGGGCGGCCGCGCCCAGCCCGCCGGCGAGGGCCACGACGAGAAAGAGCAGCGGGGTCATGCGAGACCTCCGCGGCGGCGGCGCAGGCTCGCGGATCCGATGATGCCGAGCCAGGTGGCCACGGCCCCGAGGATCAGGGTGCCCCCGGAGTAGAGCAGTGCAACGCCCGGGGAACCGTCGGCGAGGAGCACGCTGGTGTCGGTTGCGAGGGCGCTGTAGGTCGTGAAGCCGCCGAGCACCCCGGTGCCGACCAGCACGCGGATGCCGCGCCGACGACCCGCATCGGGTCCGCGGCCAAGGAGGGTCTCGAGCAGCGCGCCGAGCAGGAGCGCGCCCGTGACGTTGATCGCGAACGTGATGGCGATGGAACCAGGATTCAGCAGCAGCAGCACCTCGCGCAACGCGGTGCCGACGGTGCCGCCCAGAAAGACCAGGCCCAGGTATTCCCAGCGCAGATGCGTCGCCACCGTGTCGCTCACGAACACCTACCAGTTCTCGTCGAGGCGGAGGGGGCAGGAACCAGTCGTGGCGGGCGGTTCGAGCGGGTTGCTCCGGCGGGATCCATCGCAATTCTCACAGTACACGGGGTCGCGGAACGCTCAGGTTTCGTCCCAGGGCAGGGCCTTGTCGCGGGGCACCGGGGCGAGCGGGATGACCACGACGGGGCGGTGCTGACGATGCGCGAGGTGCACGGCGACCGAGCCGTTGAAGAACTCGCCCAGGGTGGCTCGCACGGTGGCCTCGCGGGTACCGACGACGATCATCGCCGCGCCGATGGTGTCGGCCAGGCCGCCGAGCGCCAACGCAGGGTCTCCGGAGAGCGCACGAGTGGACCATGACAGGTCGAGCTCGCCGAGAAGACCCGTCAGGTGCTTGAGCAACGCGGAATCGAAGGTCGGATCCGTGGTCTCGAGCAGGTCCGGGTCGATCGGGAACGAGGTCATTGATCCGTCGCCCATGTCGAAGACCATGTAGCGATTCACATCGACGTGGACGCAGACGAGCTCGGCGTCGAAGCGCTGGGCAAACACGGCGGCCTCGAGCACCACGGCGTCGGGCTGCCCGGGCAGAACGCCCACAATCACATGTGCAGTCGGCTTGGCAGTCATGGCACTCCCGCTCTCGATCGCTCGGCATCCGCCGGCTCGCTCAGCCTGTCAGATTCCTCGTAGCGCGGCTACCGCCGCGCCGCAAAACGTGCGCGGTTCGCACCGGTTCTCGCCCGCCCCCGTCGCTAGTTCAGGAGAACCGGCCACGGGCATCCGCCCGGCCGCGTCTTTGCGTGGCGACCGGACCCGGCCCGCCCCGGATCTCCTGAACTAGCGACACTCGCGGCATCCGTCTCGACGATCGGGAGGCAGCCGGCGGACAGGAGCGGCAGGCGAGCGGGCGAGCGAGCGAGCGAGCGGGCGAGCGGGCGGGCGCGCGAGCGGGCGGGCGAGCGGGCGGGCGCGCGAGCGGGCGCGCGAGCGGGCGGGCGCGCGAGCGGGCGGGCGCGCGGGCGAGCAGGCGAGCAGGCGAGCGAGCGGGCGAGCGGGCGAGCGGGCGGATGCTAGGCGAGGGTCATGAAGAGCTTCTCCAGCTCGTCCACGGTGAGGGAGTCTTCGCCGTCGGGCTTCGCAATGCAGTCCCGCATGGCCGTCGACACGATCATGAAGCCGGCCCGGTCGAGCGCACTCGACACCGCGGCGAGCTGGGTGACAACGTCTTTGCAGCTTCCGCCGCCCTCGACGGCGCTGATCACGGCACCGAGCTGACCCTGCGCGCGGCGCAACCGGTTCACGATTTTCTTCTGCGCCGCCGCGTTCGCGGCGGCGGTCTCGGCCTCGGTGTCGAATGACTCGACGGTCATGATGCGGCGCCCTGCTGCACGGGCAGCCCGGCCTGCTGCCAGGCGATGGTGCCTCCGGCCACGTTCACGGCGTCGATTCCACGGCTGGCCAGGTATGAGGCGGCCTGCGCGCTGCGCCCGCCGGCGGCACACACCACGTAGACGGGGCTCGCATCGGGAACGTCGCCCACGCGCGCCACGAAGTCGCTCAGCGGAATGTGCGTGACGCCGGGAATGTGCGCGTCGGCGTACTCGTCGGCCTCACGAACGTCCACAATCACGGCGTCGGTGAGGGCGGACAGTTCGGTTACGGAAATCTCGATCATGCGAGGATCCTTTCGGGAGTGGGGCGAACGGTGCTGAGGGAGTCTCCGGCGAGCCAGGTGCGGTAACCGCCGTCAAGGTTGCGCACGTCGAAGCCGTGCTGGGTGAGCAGGCGCGCCGCCGTGTGGCCGCGCTGGCCCACCTGGCAGTGCACGATGAGCGGCGCCGTCGGCAGGTCCGCCAGCCGGGAGCGCAGCTCGTCGAGCGGCACGTTGATGGCGCCGGGAATGCTGCCGCCCTCGAATTCGCCGATGCTGCGCACATCCACGAGCACCGCCCCTGCCACGCGGGCCGCGGCGAGTTCGTGCCATTGGATGTTGCGGCTCGTTCCGGCGCGCAGGTTGTCGGCCACGTACCCCAGCTGGTTGATCGGGTCTTTCGCCGAGGCGAACTGCGGCGCGTAGGCGAGTTCCAGCCGGGTGAGAGCGGAGGCCGTGAGTCCGCCCGCCATGGCCGTCGCGATCACGTCGATGCGTTTGTCCACGCCGCTGCCTCCCACGATCTGGGCGCCGAGGATGGCGTCCGTCTGCGGATCGATGAGCAGCTTCATGCTCATCGGCTCGGCGCCCGGGTAATAACCGGCATGGGAGACCGGATGCGTGTGCGCGATCCGGTGGGCTCGGCCGGCGGCAACGAGACGTTTCTCGCTCCAGCCGGTGAGGGCCACGACAACACCGAAAAGTCCGAGGATCGCTGTGCCGAGCGCGGGGGAAGCCGGCTCCGGCTGCCCGGCAATGCTGTCTGCCGCGGCGCGCCCATGCCGGTTGGCGAGGCCCGCCATGGTGACGAGCAGGGGGTCGCCGGTCACGGCATCCGTCTTCTCCACGCCGTCACCGACGGCATAGATGAACGCGTCGCTCGTGCGTTGGGTGTCGTCGACCCACACGCCGCCGCTCGCGCCGATGCGCAGGCCGGCCTGCTCGGCGAGCGAGGTGTCGGGGCTGACGCCGCTCGCGTCGATCACCAGGTCGGCGGCGACGGTGGTCCCGTCGCTCAGCGCCAGCCCGAGGCCGTCGGCGGATGCGCCCAGCACCGTCGTGCCGAGGCGAACGTCGACGCCCTGTTCCTGCAGCGTCGCGAGCAGCGGGGCGGCCATCTCGGGGTCGAGCGGGCCGAAGAGCTGCATGCCGCGCTGGACAAGCGTGACGCGCACGCCGCGGTGCACGAGGTTCTCCACCGCTTCGAGCCCGATGAACCCGGCCCCGATGACCACGGCGGTTGCGCCGTCCGGCCGCCCGGAAAGCACGGACTCGATGTGGTCGACATCGTCAATCGTTCGCAGGGTGGTGGTGGCCAGCCCGCGGGGGGCCGAGCGCGCGGATGCGCCGGCCGCGAGCACGAGCCGGTCGTACGGCTCGGTCGAGACGTCGCCGGTGATCGTGTCCCGCACCGTGACCGTGCGTGCGGCTCGGTCGACGGACGTGACCTCGCGGTTGATGCGCACGTCCAGACGGAACCGGGCCGTGAGCGATTCGGGCGTCTGCAGCAGCAGGTCGGAGCGGTTCGTGATCACACCGCCCACGTAATAGGGCAGCCCGCAGTTGGCGAATGACACGTATTGACCGCGCTCGAAGACCACGATCTCGGCCGATTCGTCGAGCCGACGCAGTCGGGTTGCCGCGGACATGCCGCCGGCCACCCCACCGACAATAAGTGTTCTCATTTCAGACCTCCTCCTCAAGTATGCGCGAGGGGAGATTCCCTTGCCATCCACCGCGCACGAGCGGTGCGCGGTGGATGAGGCGGGAGATCACCGCCGCCGGCGCGGGTAGATCAGACCGCAGGGATCACGAGTCCGGCCCACTTGTCGTTCATGAACTGCTGGGTCTCGTCGGAGAGAAGAAGCTCCTTGAGCTTGGCGATGCGCGGGTCGTTCTCGAGCTCGGGCGTGGTGGCGAGCACGTTGAAGTACGGGCTGTCGGAACCTTCGAGCAGAATGGCCTGGTCCCCGGTGAGACCGGCGGGCAGCGCGAACGAGATGGTCACGAAGGCCACGTCGACATCGTGCACGGCCTGCGGCAGGGTGGCGTTCTCGACCTCCTGGAAGTCGTACTTGTGCGGGTTCTCGGTGATGTCGGCGAGCGAGGTGGGCTCATCCGTCGTTTCGATCAGGCCCTCGCCGGCGAGGATTTTGAGCGCGCGGCCCTCGTTGGTCGGGTCGTTCGGAATGGCGATGCTGGCACCGTCCTTGAGATCGTCGAGGGACTTCACGGTGTCGCTGTAGAAGGCCGCACTCGGCAGATAGATCTCCCCCATGCTCACGAGGCTCCCACCGGCCTCGGCGTTGTAGGTGTCGAGGAAGGTGGCGTTCTGGAACAGGTTCGCGTCGATCGAACCGTCGGAGAGGGCCACGTTCGGCGTGTTGTAGTCGGTGAATTCCGTGAACTCGATGTTCAGGCCGGCATCGGCGGCCAGGTTCTCGGCAACGAACTCGAGGATGTCGCCGGCCGGGGTGGCCAGGGCACCCACGGTGAGGGTGCTCAGGCTGTCCCCGTCAGCGCCAGCGGAGTCGGCCGATGTCCCGCCGCAGGCGGTGAGAGCGAACAGGGCGGAAACGGCGACAGCGGCACCAGCAAGGCGCGTGCGGCGGGAGGTGAAATGCATGGAGGGCTCTTCTCGTGGTGGTGTGTTTGTGGTGGTGACCGCGCCGAATGCTGACTTCGACGCGATCGAGGTGGGTTCCTGGGGTTACGTGCCACTCGCCGCACGGGGGCGCAGCACCGACGGCGCCTGGACAGCCCGGTTCGGCCGGGACTTGTGCGCAAAGCGCTTGGCCAGCATCGTGGCCAGCCCCTGCAGGATCATCACGATCACGAAGATCACGATGATCACGGCGAGCATGTGGATATTGCTGTACCGCTGGTAGCCGAAACGCACGGCAACGTCGCCGAGGCCGCCACCGGCGACGGTGCCGACCATGGCCGAGAAGTTGATGATCGAGGTGACCGTCGTCGACAGTCCGAGGATCATCGGTGAGAGCGCCTCCGGCACCAGTACCTTCGAAATGATCTGCCAGCGCGTGGCCCCGAGGGACTCCGCGGCCTCGATCAGGCCCGTGTCGACCTCCTTGATCGCGATCTCCACCATTCGAGCGAAGAACGGGATCGCCACAATCGCCAGCGGCACGATGGCGGCGGTGGAGCCGATGAATGTTCCCACCACCAGCCTGGTGAACGGGATCAGCGCGACCATCAGAATGATGAAGGGCACGCTCCGGCCGAGGTTGACGACGAATTCGAGCACGCGGTTGATCACCCGTCCGAGACGGCGCGACCCGAATGGGCGCTCGATCAGGCCTCCGGGTTCGGTGCCGACGAGCACGATCCCCAACGGCAGACCCACGATGATCGTGATGAGCAGCGAGACGCCCACCATGTAGAGGGTCTCGCCGGTACCCACCAGGAGCACCTGAAAAAGGTCGGACCAGAATTGCGGCAACGATGGATCCAGAAGCACGGTTACTCCCCCACGATTTCGACGAGCATGCCCTGGCTGCGCAGGTCCGCGATCGGACGCGCGTGGCCCTCGGGGTTGCCCGGCAGCGCCAGCCTGGTGCGACCGGCCTGGTTGCCGCCGATGTTCTCGATGGCGGCGCCGAGGATGGACACATCAAGCCCATAGGTGCGCGCCAGCTGGGCGATCACCGGGCTGTCGGCGGAGCCGCCGCTGAATGTGATGTCGATGACCGTGTGGCCCGGTCGCGCCGGAGCGTCCCCGAGTGGGAACAGCTCGTGGGCGAGGCGGGACCCGGCCGTCGAGATCAGCGAGACGATCCGGCCGTGTTCGACGATCCGGCCGTCTGCGATCAGCGCGGCGGAGTCGCAGATTCGTTTGATGACATCCATCTCGTGGGTGATCAGCAGCACGGTCAGGCCCAGGTCGGCGTTGATGGTTTTGACGAGGTCGAGGATCGATCGGGTGGTCTCCGGGTCGAGGGCGCTGGTGGCCTCGTCGGAGAGCAGCACCTTGGGGCGGCCGGCCAGCGACCTGGCGATGCCCACCCGTTGTTTTTGGCCGCCGGAGAGCTCGGCGGGGTAGGCGCCGGCCTTGTCGGCGAGCCCGACCAGGTCGAGAATGTCCAGCGCGCGGCGGCGGCGCGCGTCGCCGTCAACCCCGATGATCTCGAGGCCGAGTTCCACATTCCCGCGGACGGTCCGTCCGGCCAGGAGGTTGAAGTGCTGGAAGACCATGCCGATCTTTCGGCGGGCGTGGCGCAGCGCGGCGGGAGACAGCGCGGTGAGCTCATCGCCGTCGACGGTCACCGAGCCGGAGTCTGGTCGCTCCAGCAGGTTGATCGCGCGGATCAGGGTGCTCTTGCCGGCGCCGCTCTGGCCGATCACGCCGAAGATCTCACCCTCGGCGACCTCGAGCGAGACGTCCTGAAGGGCAGCGGTGACGGTGCCGCCGGAGCGAAAGGTCTTGGTGACGTGCTGAACGGAGATCACGGTGGTCCTGAAGTTTCGCGCGGCTGTTTACCGCTGACTTCTGAGTCTGTCAACCGAAACGTCCGCGACAAAATCAATATGACGGAATGTGTCTGCCGCTCCGGGGCCCCCGCGACTACCCGGCGAGGGCCCGAAACCGGCGCAGGCGCAGGCTGTTGGTCACCACGAAGACGGAGGAGAAGGCCATGGCCGCGCCGGCGATGAGCGGGTTGAGCAGGCCCAGCATCGCGAGCGGGATGGCGGCGACGTTGTAGGCGAAAGCCCAGAACAGGTTGGCCTTGATCGTCGCGAGCGTGCGGCGCGCCAGACGAATGGCATCCGCTGCCGCGAGCAGGTCGCTGCGCACCAGGGTGAGGTCGCTCGCTTCGATCGCCACGTCGGTGCCGGTGCCCATCGCAATGCCCAGGTCCGCTGTGGCCAGCGCCACGGCATCGTTCACTCCGTCGCCCACCATCGCCACCACGGCTCCCTCCGCCTGCAGCCGGCGGATGATCTCCGCCTTGCCGGCGGGCAGCACCCCGGCGGTCACCTCGTCGATTCCGACGACCTCGGCGACGGCACGGGCGACGACCTCGTTGTCGCCCGTGAGCAGTATCGGGCGCAGGCCCAGCTCGCGGAAGCGGGCGATGGCGGTCGCGCTCGTGGGCTTGACCACATCGGAGACGCCGAGCACCCCGCGCGCCTTGCCATCCCAGGCCACGACGACGGCGGTCTCACCGCGCGCCTCGGCCGTGCCGAGCACGGCGGATAGCCCCACCGGCAACGCGATGCTCCACGCCTCGGCCAGCCACTGCGGGCGGCCCACGACCACCAGATGACCGTCAACGACGGCGCTGACCCCGAGGCCCTGCACGGAGCCGAACGACTCCGCGACGGGCAGCTCTCCCACCTGTGCACGGGCTCCGGCGACAATTGCCGCCGCGATCGGGTGCTCCGAGCCGTTCTCCACGGACCCGGCGAACCCGAGCAGTTCCTCTTCGCTGCTGCAGCTGATGGCCATGACGGTGGCGAGCGTCATCGTGCCGGTGGTGACGGTGCCGGTCTTGTCGAGCACGATCGTGTCGACCCGGCGCGTTGATTCGAGCACCTGCGGTCCTTTGATCAGGATCCCGAGTTGCGCACCGCGCCCGGTGCCGACCAGCAAAGCCGTGGGTGTGGCCAGCCCGAGCGCGCAGGGGCACGCGATGATGAGCGTCGCCACCGCCGCGGTGAACGCGAGCTCCGCGCCGCCGCCCACGAGCAACCACACGGCGAGCGTGCCGAGGGCCAGCAGAATGACGATCGGAACGAACACCGCCGACACGCGGTCGGCGAGCCGCTGTACGTCGGCCTTGCCGGTCTGCGCCTGCTCCACGAGTCGCCCGATGTGCGCGAGTTCCGTGTCGGCGCCCACGCGGGTGGCCTGCACCACGAGCCGTCCGCCGGAGTTGAGGGTTGCGCCCACGACGGCGTCGCCGGGGCCCACCTCGACGGGAACGGATTCCCCCGTCAGCATGCTGGCGTCCACGGCCGACGTTCCCGACACGACGTCGCCGTCGGTGGCGATCTTCTCCCCCGGGCGCACGACGAACTGGTCGCCGACCACGAGCGAGTCGGTCGCCACACGGGTCTCCACGCCGTCACGCCACAGGGTGGTTTCTTTCGCCCCGAGTTCGAGCAGGGCGAGCAGGGCCGCGCCGGAGCGGCGTTTGGCACGCGCCTCGGCATAGCGGCCGGCCAGGATGAAGACGGTGACCGCGGATGCCACCTCCAGGTAGATCTCGCCTGCCCCGCCCTGCGGCGATGCGGTGAAGCTGAAGGACATCGTCATCCCGACCATGCCGGCGGTGCCGAAAAACAGGGCGAAGAGCGACCAGCCGAGCGCGGCGAACACGCCGACGCTCACGAGCGTGTCCATGGTCGCCGCCCCGTGCCGGGCGTTGGTCCATGCGGCGCGGTGGAAGGGCCACGCGCCCCACACGGCGACGGGGGCGGCGAGGGTCAGGGCCAGCCACTGCCAATTGTCGAATTGCAGCACCGGGATCATGGAGAGCAGAACCACCGGCAGCGTGAGGGCCGCCGACACGAGCACGCGGCGGCGCAACGCGTCAACCTCGTCGGCCGGACCGGACGCATCGGCGCCGGTGTCCGCCGGGGGTGCCGGCAGCGTTGCCGTGTAGCCCGTCGCCTCGATGGTGGCGATGGCGTCCGCCACGGAGGTGCCGGCCGGAATGAGCACGGTGGCCTTCTCGGTGGCGTAGTTGACCGTGGCCTCGACCCCGGGCATCCGGTTGAGTTTCTTTTCAATGCGGGCCGCGCACGACGTGCAGGTCATGCCGCTCACGAGAAGGTCGACGGACGACGCGGTCATGCGGGCATCGGGGCGAGCTGGTATCCGGCTTCGTCAACGGCCGCCGCGACGGCGGTCGGGTCGAGCGGAGCGTCGCTCGTGACGGTCACGACGGAGGACCCGCCCGTGACGAGCTCAACGTGCACCTTCTTGGCGCCGTTGATGAGACCGATCTCTTCTGTCACGCTGTTTACACAGTGCTCACATGTCATGCCCGTGACCAGGTATGTGTTCTCGATTTCCATGATTCCTCTGTGACTGTTGTCGCTGTCCCCGATTGAGGCTAATCTTAAGCATACCCCTCGGGGGTAACCTTCTGCCAAGGCGGCAGACGATCCATGCAACGAACGGAACCCACATGACCGAGCCGCTCACGGTCTCACCCGACGAAGATCAGACCCAGTACGGGTACATCTCCAACAAGGAGGGCTACCTCAAGCGGCTGCGCCGCATCGAGGGTCAGGCGCGCGGATTGCAGGGGATGGTCACCGACGACAAGTACTGCATTGACATCCTGACCCAGGTTTCCGCGATGACCAGCGCGCTGCAGTCCGTGGCCCTCGCTCTTCTCGACGACCACCTGAACCACTGCGTTCGCAACGCCGCGGCCGCCGGAGGCGAAGAGGCCGACGCCAAGATTCAGGAGGCGTCCGCGGCCATCGCGCGACTGGTTCGTTCCTGATTGGCGGGTTACGGTCATTCGGCCCTACTGACACCGTCGCGCCCGCGGGACACTGAGAGTCATCGCCCCTCCTTCCTGTGGCGCAGAGCGAAAGGATCATGATGGGCAACAGCCTCGATACCGGCACGGATACCGCCGCTCGACCGGCGTCCCGGCCGGCCGCCATCCGGGTCTTCATCCTCGACGACCATGAACTCGTGCGTCGGGGCCTGCGCGAACTGCTGGAGGATGAGGGCTTCGACATCGTCGGCGACACCGGACTTGCCGAGGACGCCACCCGGCGCATCCCCGCGCTGCACCCCGACGTGTGCATTCTCGATGCCCGGCTGCCCGACGGCACCGGTATCGAGGTGTGCCGGGACGTGCGGTCGATCGACCCCACACTGCAGTGCGTCATCCTCACCAGTTACGACGACGAGCATGCCCTGCGCGGCGCGATTCTGGCCGGCGCCGCCGGCTATGTGCTCAAGGAGATTCGAAGCGACGACCTGCTCGACACGGTTCGACGGGCCGCCGCCGGGCAGAACCTTTTCGACCCGGCTACCCGAGCCAGAGTCATCCAGGGCATGGCCGACCCGCAGGACGCTCGGTTGGCGTCGCTGACTCCGCAGGAACGCAAGGTGCTCGACCTCATCGGTGAGGGCCTCACCAACCGCGACATCGCCAAGGCCATGTTCCTGGCCGAGAAAACCGTGAAGAACTACGTCTCGTCGATGCTCTCCAAGCTCGACTTTCAGCGTCGAACCCAGGCCGCCGTGTACGTCACCAAGCGAGACTTCGACCGCTAACCCCTCACCGCCGCGTGAGCACCCCGGGCGCACGACCGGGCAGCGGATGCGGCGGCCGGGCGCCCCGCATCCGTTGCCCGGTGCCGGTTCAGCGGTGGTGCGTGGTGCGGGTGATCACGGTGGGGCACGGCGTCTGGCCGAGCACTTCCTGGCTCACCGACCCCATCCACAGCCGGCTGATCGCACCCCGGCCGTGGCTGCCGACGACCAGAAGCTGCGCGTTCGCGGCGGCGGTGAGCAGCGCGTGGGCCGGAGCCTGATCGGTCACCAGCTTCTGATGCACGGTGAGGTCGGGATAGCGTGCGGCGAGACCGGCCACGCATTCGGCCAGCACGACACGTTCTTCCTCCAGCCGTTCGGTGACGCTGCTCTCGGGTATCTGCCGCAGCACCCGCTGGGTCGGCACGTGCGCCGCGTACACGGCGGTCAGTTCCTGGCCCGTGCGATCGGCTTCGGCGGCGGCGAACTCCACCGCGGTGGTCGAATCCTCCGAGCCGTCGACGCCCACAATCACGCCGGACCGTTCGCCGAACGGCAGTTGCGGGATGACGGCAACCGGGCACGAACTGAGGGCGGCAATCTGCAGGCTGGAACCGCCGAAGAAGTCGGAGTCAAAACCGGTTCTGCGGCCGGTGCCGACCACCACCAGGCTGGCGTCGTTCGAGAACTCGCTCAAGACGCGCGGGACGGTTCCCGTGCGCAGCGTCGCGGTCGAGGCAACCGTGGGCGCCAGTTCCGCCGCTCGGATGCCGATCTGCCGCACCAGCCCCTGCTCTTCCTCCATGATCGCGTTGTAATAGCCGTAGCCCTCCGCAAGCCACGCCGCCTGCACCGTGTGCACGATGCTCACAGCGCAGCCGAGCCCTTCCGCCCGGCGCAGCGCCCACTGCAGGGCGGCTTCACCGGGCTCCAGCTCATCGACTCCGACGACAATTTTCCGATTCACGGGACTACCTCGTCTTTCCGAGGGGAGTGCCGTCGCTGACGACCTCCCGGTTAGCGCAGCCGGGTCGCTGCTCACGCTCACTATCCCGCATCCCCGGCGGCGCGCATAGGGGCAGAAGTCCCCTCCGGATGCGTGTCGGGTCGGCCGCCGCAGCGCCCTGGTGCTGGTGCTCGGTCGGGATGCACTCCGCGGTCGAACACCAGGGCCGCTCTTAGCGCGGGGCCGGCGGCTGGCAGCGCAGGACGGCCAGTTCGCCGTCGACGGTGAATGCCCCCAGCTCATGCGCAACAAGCACCGTGTCGCCGACTGACAGAGAGATCGCCGGCGACCCCTGCTCGAGCGGGGTCAACGTTCCTGTTCCCGACAACACGACCAGAATGCTGAACCCTGCGGCAAATTCCGTCGCCCCGGTGACATCGACTCGGGAGGCACGAAAGTATTCTGTCGACGAGGCGGCGAGGGTCTGGTCGCCCGTCCCGCCGCGGACGACGAGTTCGCTGATCTGCGCCGGGCTCCAGGCGCGCGCATCCGTGGCCGTGAGGGCAGCCTCGAAGCCGATTCCCAGGTGACCGGCCGCGGGGCCATCAATGGCATAGTCCTGCCACTCGAGCAGGATCGAAAGGTCTTCGGGCTGCTGCACCTCGACGAGAAAGATGCCGGCACCGATCGCGTGCGGCATTCCCGGCGGCACGTAGACGCTGTCTCCAGCGTGAACCTCAACGGTGTGCATTGCCCCCAGGAGCGGGGTCACATCCTGGGTGTCCACCCAGGCACCGAGCTCCTCGGCCTCGATCGCTCGGGAGAAACCGAGGTGCACGGTACCGCCCTCCAGGATGTACCACGCCTCGGCCTTGCCGTGTTGGGCGCCCACATGCTCACGTGCAAAGTCGTCCGTGGGGTGCAGATGCACGGGCAGGCGCTCGCCCGCGTCGAGGAGTTTCACGAGCAGGCGGGTGTCTGTACCGAAGGCCGTCACATGCTCCCGGCCCAGCCAGCCCTCCGGATGCTGCGCCACGGCGTCGCGCAGGGTGGATCCGTCGGCAAGGCGGCTGAGTCCGATCCGAGCGTCCCCGAACAGGGTCGTGGTCGACCCGACCCAGTCTTCCGGAACGTGGTCTCCGGCCGCCGCCGAAGCGCCGGACGCACGGAAACCGCGGATCTTGCTGCCGCCACGGTAGAAGCGGTCGGCTGGCTGGTTACTTGGGAGATGCTCAAGCATGGTCATTCTGGCTCCTTGAGGTCGATTGCTGGAAATCTTGAATGCCCCGTGGACATAGTTCGGTCGGCAACACGACGGTCACGGGGTCGAAGACCTCGCCACTGATACGTCGAAACAGCAGCTCGGCGCCGAGGGCGCCCATCGCACGGTTGTCGTACCGGAGAACCCGAAATGGGCGCGGCATGAGTTCTGCCAGCTGGAAGTCGTCAAAGGCGACCAGGGCCTCCGTGCGTCGTTGTTCCCACAGGGTACGCAGCGCGCCGATACTGGAACGGTTGTTGCCGCAGAAGAATGCGGTGGGCGGGGCAGCGAGGGACAGCAGTCGGTCTACCGCGATGCTCGCTTCCGTGGGGCCGCGCACGTCGGTAATCAGGAGCGAGTCGTCCCACGGGAGGCGTTCCGCAGTGAAGGCGGCCTGGATTCCTTCCACGCGCTGCCGCATGGTGGGCATGTTGAGGGTGTCGACGAGCACCCCGATGCGAGTGTGCCCTTCGGATATCAGCGCGAGGGTGGCGTCGCGGGCCCCGACAAAGTTGTCGATGACCACGCTGTCGGCATCGAGCCCGACGGGCCGTCGGTCGAGGAACACCATCGGGATGCCGAGATCGATTTCGGAACGCAGGACGGAATGGTCACCGCCGGTGGGGACGATGAGAAGACCGTCGACCCGACGGCGACACAGGTCAAAGATGGCTTCCATCTCGTCTTCCGGATTCTCACCTGAGTGCGCCGTGATGAGTTGGGTCTGGTGGGCCCGAGCCACGTCGGCGACGCCAGAGGCTATCGTGGCGTAGAACTCGTTACTGAGGTCCTTGGTCAGAAGGCCTATCGTTGCGCTCGACGATCCAGAGCGCAACGTGGAGGCAGCGAAGTTGGCTCGGAATCTGAGCTGCGCCGCCGCGGCTCGCACCCGGGCGGCCATGTCTTCATCGACCGTGGCCACGCCGTTGATGACGCGGGACACCGTCTTCAGGCTCACTCCCGCGATGCGAGCAACGTCGGTCATGGTGGGTCGACGCGGTGACGCGTCGGATGTCGTGGTGTCCATCAATCCTCCTTGATTCTGGATGTCGGGCAAATCACAGACCCGACTAGACAACGTTGTCCCATCGTATATAGTAAACGCAGACAACGTTGTCCCAGCGGTCCACCTGGGGGAATTTGAAAAACGGGCGAAGCAGCCCGGCTCGGTTCGCGGAGTGTGAATATCCGCTTGGTGCCGTGTGTAGCGCTATTACAAAGGGGTAAGAACAATGAAGATTTTGAAGACTCTCGCGATGACAGGAACGTTGGCCATTGCCGCGCTCTCACTGACCGGATGCACGAATGAGATTGTCACCAACGATTCCGGGGCGGCGAGCACCGAGGTGAACAGCGTCGGGCTGATGGTCCAGGACCTCGGCAACCCGTTCTTCGCGTCGATGGATAACGGTGTGAAGGCCGCAGCCGAGGCCCTCGGCGCCACGTACACCGCGCAGGACGGACGCCAGGACCTCGCGGTGCAGAACAACCAGATCGATGCGTTCATCCAGCAGGGCATTGACGTGCTGCTGATCAATGCGGTCGACTCCGAGGGCATCGGCCCCGCCGTGCAACGAGCGAAGGATGCCGGCATCACCGTCGTCGCCGTCGACGTGGGAGCCAAGAATGCTGAGGCGACCGTAACGACCGACAACGTTGAGGCCGGCCGGCTCTCCTGCGAGAGCCTGATCAAGCAGATCGGCGGGGCGGGCGAAATTCTCATCGTTGACGGCACCCCGACCACCTCGATCCAGGACCGGATGACCGGCTGCGGGGAGGCCCTCGCGGCCAATCCCGACGTCAGCGTCGTGGGCACCCAGAACGGAGACAACGGTCGCGAGCGAGCCCTCACCCTGACGACCGACATGCTGACCGCTCACCCTGATGTGGCCGGAATCTTCGGCGTGAACGACCCCAGCGCCCTCGGCGCCACCCTGGCCGCACAGCAGGCCGGCAAGTCCGACATCGTGATCACCGGCGTGGACGGTTCGCCCGAAGCCGTCAAGGAGATGTCGTCCGCGTCCTCGATGTTCAAGGCGACGTCAGCGCAGAACCCGAACCTGCTGGGTTCCACCGCACTTGACATGGCCGTGCAATTGCGCTCCGGCGAGACTCTCGACAACGACACCGTGCTCGTCCCGAGCTCCATCGTCACCGGCGAGACCCTCTCAACGTACGAGGGCTGGGTCTAACCACCGGCTGTGACGGCGGCGACCACGCGCGCCGCCGTCACGCCCCGCGCACCGTCACCTCGAATGTTCATGACCGACCAGCAATAAGGGCTGCGAACTATGACACCAACACTTTTACGCATGACCGGCGTCAGCAAGCGATTCGGTGGCGCGAAGGCCCTCGATGACGTACACCTCGATTTGCGCGCCGGTGAAGTGCACGCGTTGATGGGTGAGAACGGGGCCGGAAAGTCCACGCTCATGAAGATTCTTTCGGGCGTGTACACACCGGATGCCGGCACGATCGAGCTCAACGGGCAGGTCACGACCATCCAGAATCCGCGGGATGCCCTCAGCAAGGGGATCGCAATCATCCACCAGGAGCTGAACACCGTTCCGGAGATGACGATCGCGGAGAATCTGTCGTTGGGGCATGAGCCGACGCGGAAGGGGGTGCTTGACCGGAAGGAAATGCGCCGCTCGGCCAGGGAAAAGCTCGATCGTATCGGCGTGGACATTTCCGTTGACATTCCGCTGGGTCGACTGAGCGTGGGGATGCAGCAGCTGGTTGAAATTGCGAGGGCCGTTGCCGAAGACGCCAAGATCCTGGTTCTTGACGAGCCAACGGCGTCGCTGTCTCAGACCGAAGCCGAGCGCTTGTTCACGCTGGTCGACGAGATGCGCGCCCGCGGAATGGCACTGGCGTACATCAGCCACCGCATGGAAGAAGTCTGGCGACTGTCGGACCGCATCACCGTGCTGCGTGACGGCAAATGGGTGAGCACGACGGAACGCGAGGACGTGACGCCCGCGCAAGTGGTGAACCACATGGTGGGTCGTGACGTGAACAACCTCTACGTGCACGAGAACCGTTCGGCCCGGGACGTGGTGCTCGCGGTCAGTGAGCTGGGCAACGGTCGAGAAATCGGCCCGATGAGCCTCGAGGTTCGAGCGGGTGAGGTCGTTTCGCTGGTCGGACTTGTCGGCGCAGGGCGCACGGAATTGGCGCGGATGATCTTCGGCGCCGATCGCGCGAGGTCCGGTCAGATCAGCATGGACGGCGTACCCATTTCGGTGCGCAGCCCCAGGGACGCGATTCGCCACCGCATCGGTCTTCTGCCGGAAAGCCGGAAAGAGCAGGCCCTGTTTCTGGACATGTCGATTCGCGACAACACCGTCATGAGCAGCATGGACAAGTACAGCACCGGTGGGATTCTCAGGCTGCGCTCGATTCGCGACGCCGTCGAGCGCGAAGTGGCGGCACTGCGGGTACGCAGCACGTCGATAAGTCAGAGCGTTTCCGGCTTGTCCGGCGGTAACCAGCAGAAGGTTGTGCTGTCTCGCTGGATCCTCGTGCAGCCCAAGGTGCTGATCCTGGATGAGCCCACTCGGGGCGTGGATATCGGCGCCAAACAGGAGATCTATCGCATCATCAATGATCTCACCATCCAGGGGGTGGCCATCCTGATGATTTCGTCTGACCTTCCAGAGGCGCTCGGCATCAGTGATCGCGTATTGGTTGTTCGCAACGGCCGCATCGCCAAGGAAATCAGTCGCGCCGAGGCAACCGAACAAAACGTCATGATGTACGCCACCGGTGTTGCCGCCGGTGAGCACCACATCGAAGAAGAACGCACCGAGACACCCACCGCGGGGGAGAAATAACGATGAGCCTGACCGAGAAGACCGATCTGAAACCCGTTGCGTCCCCCACGGGCAAATCCTCTGTAGACCTGGCCGGCCTGTGGGACCGCTACGGCATCCTCGCGGTACTGCTGCTGCTCGTCTCCCTGATGAGCGTGATTGCGCCGAATTTCCTGAGCGTCAACAACGGCCTCAACGTCGCCCGCGCGGTGTCTATCAACGCGATTCTCGCGGCCGGAATGACGATGGTCATTCTGACCGGCGGAATTGACCTGTCCGTCGGGTCGGTCGTGGCCCTCACCGGGGTCAGCTCTGTTCTGCTCTGGACCTCGGGCGCCCCGGCCATCGTCGCGGTGGTGGGGGGAATTATCGTGGGAGCCCTCGCCGGCCTGATCAATGGCTCTCTCATCGCCTATCTGGGACTGCCCGCCTTCATCATCACGCTCGGCGCGCTCACCTATATTCGGGGTTTCTCCTATTCCTTGACTAATGCCCAACCTCTCATCGCGAGCGATCTCGGCTATCGGGGCCTCGGAAACGGTGCCGTGGCCGGTATCCCCACCCCGGTTGTGCTCATGTTGCTCGTGTACATGATCTTGTGGTTCGTCTTGGAGCGTACGAGTTTCGGTCGGCACATTTATGCGATCGGCGGTAACCGTGAGGCCGCCCGCCTCGCGGGCATCAAGGTCAAGTGGACCCTGGTGCGGGTGTATCTCATCATGGGAGCGTGCGCTGGGCTGGCCGGCGTCATCTTCTCCGCCCGCGTCGAGAGCGGACAGCCGAAGGCCGGCGAGGGGTATGAACTGGATGCCATCGCCGCCGTCGTTCTCGGCGGCACGGCCTTGGCCGGCGGCCGCGGCCGCATCTTCGGCACCCTCGTGGGCGCACTCATCATCGGGGTGCTGAGCAATGGCCTCGTCCTGATGAACGTGCCGTTCTTCTACCAGCTCATCGTGAAGGGCGCCGTGATCGTGCTGGCCGTAGGAATCGACGGCCTGAAAAACCTCAAGCGCAACTAAGACCCGGCGGCGCGCATAGGGGCAGAAGTCCCGGTCCGGGGGCACATGACCTTTGGCCCTAGCCGCACCGTCGCCCTCCGCCCTACTGTGGGGTGCATTGCGGCACGCCAGTGCCCGAAGAGGAGACGATGATGAAGGCACTTGTGTATGGCGGCCCCGGTCTGAAGTCCTGGACCGACGTTCCGGACCCGCAGATAGAGAATCCCACCGATGTCATCGTTCGGGTCGACACGACCACGATTTGCGGCACCGACCTGCACATCCTCAAGGGTGACGTGCCCGCCGTCACGGTGGGCCGCATACTCGGCCACGAGGGAGTGGGCACGATCTCCGAGGTCGGCGCCTCGGTGACGAGCCTGTCCGTGGGAGATCGCGTCATCATCTCCTGCATCAAATCCTGCGGTCACTGCGTCAACTGCAGCGCCGGGCTCTTCTCTCACTGCCTCGGCGATGAGGGCGCCTCGGGTATCGGCTGGGTCTTCGGACACCTCATCGACGGCACCCAGGCCGAATTCGTGCGGGTCCCGTACGCGGAGAATTCGTTGCACAAGGTGCCCGCCGGCGTCACGGACGACCAGGCGGTCATGCTCTCCGATATCCTGCCGACCGGCTTCGAGATCGGCGTGCAGTACGGCCACGTCAAGCCGGGTGACGTCGTCGCCGTCATCGGTGCCGGCCCGGTGGGCCTCGCCGCCATCGCCACCGCGGGTCTCTACGGCGCCGCCACCATCATCGCCATCGACCTCGATGAGAACCGCCTCGAGCGCGCCGCTGACTTCGGCGCGACGGATACCGTGATCTCGGGTTCGGCCGATTGGAAGGAGCAGGTGCTCGCCCTCACGGACGGCGCCGGCGTCGACGTGGCGATCGAGGCCGTGGGAATTCCGCAGACCTTCACGATGGCCACAGAAATCGTACGCCCTGGTGGCAGCGTTGCGAACGTCGGTGTTCACGGCGCCCCTGTCGACCTGCACCTGGAAAGCCTGTGGATCCAGAACATCAACATCAGCATGGGACTCGTGAACGCGAACACGACCAAAATGCTGCTCAAGCTCGTGGCGTCGGGGAAGCTTCCCGCCGAGAAACTCGCCACGCACCACTTCACGTTTGACCAGTTCCTGGACGCGTACGACACCTTCGCGCGCGCGGCCGAAACGAAGGCCCTCAAGGTCGTGATTGCCCGCTAACGTAGTGACCAACGACGCGGCATTCGGGTTGATCGGGGAAAGGTAGTGAGCATGATTGAGAAGTCGATTGTGGCCTGGGACGGGCGACCACCAGCGAAGGCCGCCCTGGATTGGGCGCTTGCACGGTCCGCCGGACGTGAGCTCGTGATGGTTCGCGTCGTCGACCGCACGGGCGAATCCGCGGATTACTTCATGCCCGAATCCGTCGCGGCGACGGCCCCGGCCGCTTTGCAGAACGATGTCGACCGGGTGCAGGAGTCTCACCCCTCCGTCACCGTGCGCAGCGAGGTGCTGCCGGGCGATCCGATTGAGGAGCTGAAGCGGCTCTCCGCCGAGGGCACTCTCGTGGTCGTGGGCACCCATCGCCGTGACGGCCCGACCGTTCGGTACGAGTGGTCGGTCGGTGCGCGGCTCGCCGGCGCCGCCAACGGCCCGGTGGCCATCATCCCGGAGAGCGATGGTTCACGTGGTGAGGGAATCGTCGCCGGTGTCGACGGATCGTCCGCGTCCAACGCCGCCGTGGAGTTCGCGGCGGCCGAGGCACAGCGCACGAACGAGGAACTGCACCTTGTGCACGCCTGGCAGGAGCCGGTCATCTGGCCCGAATCGTCGGTTCCCGACATTGAGTTTCTGCAGTCGCTCGAAGACATCCACCGCACCGTGCTCGAGGAAGCCGTGGTGTCGGTCGGCTCCACCTACCCGCACCTGCGGGTTCGATCGTCTCTTATTCGCGGTTCCGCCCAGTGGGCGCTCCTCGAAGCGTCGCGGGAGGCCACCCTGCTGGTGGTGGGCAACCACGGCGTGCACGGCCTCAAGCGCTTTCTGCTGGGATCGGTGAGTCATTCGCTTGTGCTCAACATCCAGGTCCCCACCGTGGTGGTGAACGCGACGTCCGAGCCCTGATCCGCCGCGGGGAGACCGGATCCCAGCCTGGCCTCTGACCGGCCAGCTAGGGTTTCGGTATGAGTTTCTTCGCGGGGGCGCGCCACCGAACGCCGGCGCTGGTCGGGATCATGGCCCTGCTGCTCACCGGGATCGTGGCGGGGGTGGCGCCGGAGGCACAGGCCGTGCCGACGCATCCGTTCACGGCCGTGAGCGACGATGACGCCACCGGCGAACCGGCACCATTCGACCCGGGGCTCATTGTGAGCGACTACAACTTCTTCAACGCCGATGCGATGACCGAGACCGAGGTGCAGGCCTTTCTGGAGGAGCGCAGATGCGTACGCAGCGACGCGTCACCGTGCGCCTGGGAATACCACGAAACCACCACGGACCAACCCGCCCAGCAGGCCGGTCACTGCGCCGCCTACGCGGGTTCCGCCCACGAACGGGCAAGCCGCATCATCACAAAGGTCGCGCAGGCCTGCACGATCTCACCACGGGTGCTCCTCGTTCTGCTGCAAAAGGAACAGTCCCTGCTCACCCGGCCCACGGAGAGCGGTTACCTGCGCGCCACCGGTTACGGCTGCCCGGACACCGCCGACTGCGACGCGGAATACTTCGGGTTCTTCAACCAGGTCTACAACGCGGCCTGGCAGTTTCGGCAGTACACCGAGCAGCCCGATCGCACCTACCAGCGTGGGGCCGTCGACGTCGGCTTCAACCCCGACGCCGCATGCGGGTCGTCCACGGTGCGGATACGCAACCAGGCAACCGCCAACCTGTACAACTACACCCCGTACCAGCCCAACGACACGGCCGTCGCCAACCAGGGCCATGTCGGGGACGACTGCTCCACCTACGGCAATCTCAACTTCTGGGCCTTCTACGAGAACTGGTTCGGCGATCCCACCGCGAGTCGGTATCCCGCGTTCTTCGACGACTGCCTCAACTACCCGGCCGGGCAGGACTGCGCCGCGCCGGCACTCGTGCCGTAGGGCCCGTCAACGCTGCCGGTGCAGGGTCTCCAGCAGGGTGCCAGGTTCACTACCTGATTCTGCCCTTTCGCGGGGGCCTTGTAATTTAGCTATGACGATAGGTAGTCTGGCCTTCTGTTAACGCCAGCAGGACGAAGGGGTCCCTATGACAATCACCATGAATGAAACCGCACCGGGGCTCATCGACCCGGACGCCTGGTCGGGACGGATCTATATCGACGGGGAATGGGTTTCCGGCTCCGCCGGCGATATCCCCGTCATCGAACCGGCCACGGGTGCCGAGATCGGTCGCGTCGGCATCGCGAGTCCGGCGGATGTGACCAGAGCAGCAGCCGGCGCGGCCTCAGCGCAGAAGGCCTGGGCTGCCACGCCCCACCCGGTGCGCGCCGCCGTGCTCCGCAAGGCCGCCGCGCTCCTCGAGCAGCACGCCGAAGAGATCATGGACTGGAATGTGCGCGAGGTCGGAGCCGTACCGGCGTTGGCTGGGTTCGCCCTGCACGTGGGCGCACAAGAGTGCTACGAGGCGGCCGCGTTGCCGTCGCATCCGTTGGGCCAGGTCCTGTCGAGCGAGGAGCCGAGGATCTCTCTGGCCCAGCGTGTGCCGGTCGGGGTCGTCGGCGTAGTGTCGCCATTCAACGTTCCGATCATTCTTGGCATTCGCGCGGTGGCGCCGGCCCTCGCGTTGGGCAACGCGGTGGTGCTCAAGCCCGACCCGCGCACCGCGGTGACCGGCGGCGTGATGATGGTGCGCATCTTCGAGGAGGCAGGGCTTCCGGCCGGCGTGCTGCAGCTCGTCACGGGCGGTGCCGATGTAGGAGAGGCCATGGTCACCGACCCCAATATCCGGGTAATTGCGTTTACCGGCTCGACCCGGGCCGGCCGGGCCGTGGGCGAGCTCGCGGGCAAGCACCTCAAACGCGCACATCTCGAACTTGGGGGGAATTCTGCCTTCATCGTACTCGCGGACGCCGATGTTGACAGGGCGGTCAACCTCGCCGCCTGGGGATCGTTCCTTCACCAGGGCCAGATTTGCATGACGGTCGGGCGGCACATCGTGCACGAGAGCATCTTCGACGAATACGTCGAGAAGCTCGCCGCGAAAGCGGACTCTCTTGCCGTCGGAAACCCCGCCACCGACCACGTGCACCTCGGCCCGATCATCGACGAGAAGCAGCGGGACGGGATTCACCGCCTGGTCACGGCCTCCGTCGATGCCGGCGCTCAGTTGAAAGCGGGCGGGACCTACGATGGGCTCTTCTACCGTCCGACCGTGCTGGCGAACTCGCCTCTGGATGCCCCGGCGTTCTGCGAAGAGGTGTTCGGGCCTGTCGCATCCGTCGTCCCATTCAGCACCGACGACGAGGCCGTTCAGATCGCCGCGGCGACCGACTACGGCCTGTCCCTCGGTATCGTCACGGCTGACGCCCTCCGCGGCCTCGAACTGGCCCAGCGGATCCCGTCCGGAATCGTGCACATCAACGACCAAACGGTCAACGACGAGGCGAACACGCCTTTCGGCGGCGTCGGATCGTCGGGCACCGGATCCAGGCAGGGCGGTGCCGAGGCGAACATCGACGCGTTCACCGAGACCCGCTGGATCACCCTCCGCCGCGTGCCGGGCGCCTACCCGTTCTAGGCGGCTGGTACGCCTGCCGACGCACGTGCACCGTCTCGAGCAGTACTTGCGTCCATTGCTCGAGGCGGTAGGCCCGCCGCGCTCTTCAGCGCTGCCGGTGCAGGGTCTCCAGCAGTTCGGGGGAACGCTGATCGAGCCGCGCGCCACCCCACCGGATGCCCAACGCGAGAAGGATCGGTCCAAGAACCAGTCCGGCCAGCAGCGCAAGCCAGCTGAAGAGCACGCTGCCGGAGAACGCCGCGATGATGAAGAGCGTGAGCTCGGGCACGACGAGCACCGTGAGGATGCCCCACGTCGCGAAGGTCGATACAAACGTCGTGAATCCGGAGCCCGGCGGGGCCTTGAACGGACTGTCCCCCGGAGCCGGCACCGGCACCACGACCATGGCCGAGCTGACACTGGAGATCCCGAGGCCGCTCAGCAGTGTACCGACGGACAGACCGACCAGCCCCGGCAGCAGATTCCACGACGAGGAGAACCACACCGCTCCGACGGCGAAGATCAGCACGACCGGCAACGCGAACACCAGCACGGCGAGGGCGCGGCCGGTGCGATCGGCGCGTCCACTCACCCCGAGCGACATGTGCATCGCGTAGGCCGTGCTGTCGAATGACACATCACTGTAGATGGACAGGGCCAGCAGCAGTGCCAGCGCGGGGGCGATCAGGTTGATGAAGGTCGACGAGTCGCTCATTGAGCTGTAGAACCAGAACAGCGCCGGCATCAGCGGTATGAGGATGAGCTGCTTCGAGTAGCGCGGATCGCGCAGCCAGTAGGTGAGCGAACGTGCCACCACGGCACCCGTCGGAGTTTCGGGAACGTAGGCGAAGAAGCCGAGGTTTCCCTGGGCGATGGTGCGCGTGCTCGCCCGGGCGGGGGTGACGAGCGCGACGGCGAGAGCTCTGCGCCACACGAGCACCATCACGGCGAGCGCCGCAACGCCGATCACGAACTTGAGCGCGGCGACACCGTAGTTGCCGAGCGCCAACTCGGCCGGTACCGCCCACACGGCCCCGAGCGGGGTCCACGACAACCCCTCGGCGACACCCGGCAGGGCGTCCCGGGCGTTGCCGAGACCGGTCGTTATTCCCATGACGATCGGCCCGGACAGTACCGCCGGGATCAGGATGATGGTTCCGCCCACCTCACGGAATCGGCGGCCCGAGGTGAGGGTGGCGCTCAGCGTCGTCACCATGCGAGAGCCCACCACGCAGGTGATCGCGGCGATCGCACCGCAGACAAGGGCGACCACGGCGATGAGCGGCTGCTGCCACCAGGTGCCGGCGGTGGCGAGCGCCGCCAGTGTCGTGACGATCCCCGGTACGCCGAGAACGCCCGCGAGGCCGAGCCCGATCAGCAGTTGAGTGGGCGGAATCGGAAAGTTCACGAGCCGGGCCGGTTCGAGAACCTGGTCGATTCCCGACAGCAGAACGGGCAGAACGAGCCAGCCGAGAATGAGCGCCGAGCCGGCGAGCACCACGACGGTGCGGGCCAGCTCCGCGGGAGCAGCGCTCAGCGCGACCAGTCCCGCCGCGGCGAACGCGAGCGCGCCCAACCCGTAGAGGCCACCGAAGATCACGGCGATGAGCTGCCACGGGCTGCGGCGCAGCCCGTTTTTCAGCAGCAGGAGGCGCAGCCTTACGAGATGTTTAACCACGAAGGCCCCTCGGCGTGGTGGCGGCCGCCGACGAGTTCCACGAAGCGGTCTTCGAGGGTCGAGCCGGCGCGTACCTCGTCGATGGTTCCGGCGGCGACCACACGGCCGGCGGCGATCACGGCAACGTGGTCGCACATCCGCTGCACGAGGTCCATGGCATGGCTGGACACGATCACGGTTCCGCCCGAACGCACATAGCCCTGCAGGATGTCGCGAATGTTCGCGGCGGACACCGGATCGACGGATTCGAACGGTTCGTCGAGCACGAGCAGCCGCGGGGCGTGCACCAGGGCGCAGGCGAGGGCGATCTTCTTGGTCATTCCGGCGGAGTAGTCCACCACCAGGGTTCCCGCCGCGGCCTCGAGGTCGAGCAGTTTCAGCAGGTCGGCGACTCGTTCTGCCACGCTCTCGCGCGTCATGCCCGAGAGCAACCCGGCGTAGGTGACCAGTTGTTCCCCGGAAAGCCGGTCGAACAGGCGCACCCCGTCGGCGAGAATACCCACGAGGCGCTTGGCCTCGAGGGGGTTCTTCCACACGTCGATGCCCTGAATCCAGATCTGTCCCACGTCGGGGCGCAGCAGCCCCGTCGCCATGGACAGGGTGGTGGTTTTGCCGGCACCGTTCGGACCGACCAGACCGTAGAACGACCCGACCGGCACGTCGAGGTTGATCCCGTTCACGGCCACCGTTTCGCCGAAGCGTTTGCCGAGACCGCGGATGGACAGCGCCGCCGTGGTGTCGGCGGACGACTCGCTTCCCGTGAACTCCGGCATGGGTGGGCCTCTTCCTCATCACAATCGACTGGCTCCGCGCCTGCCGTGTTCGACCGATTTTCCGCGTGCCCTCTCAGGCTAGGGGCAACGGATGACGCTGCGCATCGGCCATCGGAATGCTTCAGTCCACCCCGTTGGTGCGGTACACCCACGGCACCTCGCCGATTTCGAGGCGGTGTCGGCCGCCGACCTGTTCCACCAGCGCCTCGTCGTCGTAGGCGACATCGCCCGCCCAGAACAGCACCGGACCGCGGTCACCGGCGCGCATCCGCGTCTCGTATCGCGCCCGTCCACGCTCCGTCGCCCGCGCCACGATTTCGGCGGCCGAACCGGAGCCGCACAGCCCGTGCAGGGTCACCCATGTCGGTGCGATGAGGGTCAGCGAAGCGGATGCGTGCAGTTCTAATGCGGCCTCCGGCCGAAGCCAGGCGTAGTCGATCACCTCGTGCTCGGCGAGCACGATCGGGCCCGCGGGCGCGGTCGTGAGGTAGAACCAGGTGCGCAGGCGCTTGCCGGTGCCGGCCGGCGGGATCCATACGGCGGTGGCCACCAGGGAATCGGGAGCGACCGCCAGTCCGGTCTCCTCGCGCACCTCACGCGCGGCGGCGCGGCGGGCGGCGAGCTGTTCGACGACCTCGGCCTGCGCGACCGGGTCGCCCACGCTCGCGGGCACAACGGCATCCGTCGCCAGTCGGTCTTCGGGGTCGACACCTCCGCCGGGAAACACCCACGCGCCGGCGAACGAACCGCGGTGATGCGGCCGTTCCAGCAGGAGCACTTCGGGGCCCTCCGCGCCGTCGCGCAGCAGGACGACGGTGGCAGCCACCCCGATCGGCGCCGGAGTGGTGTCTTCGTCTCGCGTCATCGCGGTGTCCTCGCCTCGGTCGTTAGAGCTTCACCCACCCTAACGCCAGCCTCGGCGGCGGCGGCAGTAAACTGCCAGCTATGCCCGTCGACGCCCCTACCCCCCAGCGCACGAGCGCACTCACCCGCAGCCTGTTGGCGCCGAACGCCGGGCCGATGACGCTCGACGGCACCAACAGTTACCTCATCGCCGCGCCCGATTCGAGCTCGGTGGTCGTGGTTGATCCGGGCCCGGTCGACGAGGACCACCTCACCATCCTCGCCGCCGCCGGCCGGGTTGACCTCGTACTCGTGACGCATCAGCACGCCGACCACAGCGCCGCGAGCGTGCGCTTCGCCGAGCTGACCGGCGCGCCGGTGCGGGCGCTCGACCCGGCGTTCTGCGTGGGCGGCGATCCGCTGCACGACGGCGAGGAGATCCTCGTCGCCGGCACCCGCATCGTCGTCGTCGCCACACCGGGCCACACCGCCGACTCCGTCTGCTTCCACCTGCCGGGCGACGGCGAGAACGGTTCGATGCTCACCGGAGACACGATTCTCGGCCGCGGAACGACGATCCTCGGGCACCCGGACGGCACCCTGGCCGACTACCTGCACTCGCTCGAGGTTCTGCGCGGCTTCGGGGCGGCCACCGTCTTACCGGCCCACGGGCCGGTTTTGCCCGACCTGGCCGCCATATGCGACCAATATGCCGAGCACCGTGGGCAGCGCCTGGACCAGGTGCGCGCCGCCCTCACGCAGTTGGGCGACGACGCCACGGTGGCGCAGGTCACCGACGTGGTCTACGCCCAAACGGATGCCTCGGTGCGGTTCGCCGCCGAGGCATCCGTTCAGACGCAGCTCGCGTACCTGCGGGGGCGGGCCCGCGGAGGCCGCTAGACCGCAATTTCTTCTGCCACGCTACCCGGCGGCGCGGGCCGCCTTCACGAGCAGTGCGCAGCGTTCGCCGATCATCATCGTGGTGATGTTGGGGTTCACGGACACGAGCTCGGGCATGATGGAGGCGTCGGCGACCCGCAGTCCGGTGACTCCCTTGACGCGCAGCTCGGGGTCGAGCGGTGAGCCGATGTCGTCCACCGCGCCCATCCGCACGGTGCCGGCCGGGTGATACACCGTGTTGTGGGTCTTCTCGATGTATGCCGTGATCTCGGCATCCGTCTGCACGGCCTGCCCGGGATACAGTTCGACACCGGCCCAGGCCGCCATCGCCGGCTGGGCGACGATCTCACGGGCCTTGCGAATTCCGGCCACCATCACGCGCATGTCGTGCGGGTCGGTGAAGTAGCGCGGGTCGACGAGCGGCTTGTCGCGGTAGTCGCGGCTGCGCAGCTTGACGGTTCCACGGGACCGGGCGTGTGTGACGTTGGGGGTGAGGCAGAAGCCGTTCTCCGTGGTCGGGTATCCCTGCCGTGCCGTGTGCATGTCGAAGGGCACCGAACCGTAGTGGAACATGAGGTCGGGCCGGTCGAGGCCGTCCTCGGTGGTGGTGAAGATGCCCAGTTCCCACCACTGGGTGGACTCCGTGGGCATCGGCTGCTTCGCCTCCCACTGGATCACGCCTTCCGGGTGGTCCTGGAAGTTCTCCCCCACGCCGGGGGAATCAGCGAGCACCTCGATGCCGTGCTCGCGCAGCTGCGCGGCCGGTCCGACCCCGGAGAGCATGAGCAGCTTCGGGGAATCGATGGCGCCGGCGGAGAGGATGACCTCGGCGCGCACGGTCAGCGCGTGGGTACGACCCGCCGCATCGACGACGAGCACGCCCGTGCAGCGTTTGGCGTCATCGAAGGTCAACTGGCGGGCGCGCATCCCGGTGAGCAGGGTGAAGTTCTTCCGGTCCCGGATCGGGTGGATGTACGACACGGAGGAGGACGCCCGGGTGCCGTCCGCCTGGCGGTTGATCTGGAAGAAGCTCGCGCCGTTGACGACGGTGGTGCCGGAGTTGAACGTGGTGCGGGGAATACCCGTCTGCTCGCAGGCATCGAGCAGGGCCACGCCGCAGGGGTCGTTCGGGGGCACGTCCATGAGATGCACCGGTCCGTCGTGCCCGTGGTGCGGCGCCGGGTCGCTGTTGGTCTCCAGTTTTTTGTACAGCGGGAAGGTGTTCTCCGACTCCCAGCCGGTGGCGCCGTGCTTGCCGGCCCAGTCATCGAGGTCTTCGGCCGGCGCCCAGAAGGCGATGCAGGAGTTATGGCTCGAGCACCCGCCCATCACCTTGGCGCGGGCATGGCGCATGAAGGAATTGCCGTGCTTTTGCGGTTCGATCGGGTAGTCCCAGTCGTACCCGGACTCCAGAAGTTCCATCCAGCGGTCCAGCTTCAGGATGGCGTCGAGGCCGCGGTCGTCGGGGCCGGCCTCCACGAGGGCAACCTGCACGTCGGGGTCTTCGCTGAGCCGGGCGGCGACGGCCGCTCCCGCGGATCCGCCGCCGATCACTACGTAGTCGAATTCAGTCTCGGTCGGTGGTGTCATGTCTGTCACTCCTTCGGCGACGCTCAGCGCGCCGCGAACCAGCCGGTGACCGCCGGGGCGGTGTTCTGGTAGATGTGCTTGGTTTCCTGGTATTCGGCCAGCCCCATCGGGCCCAGCTCGCGGCCGACGCCGGACTGACCGTAACCGCCCCATTCCGCCTGCGGCAGGTAGGGGTGGAAGTCGTTGATCCAGACGGTGCCGTGGCGCAGGCGCTTGGCCATCCGCTGCGCCCGTCCGGCGTCCTGGGTCCACACGGCGCCGGCCAGGCCGTACACCGTGTCGTTGGCGATGGCCACGGCTTCGTCTTCGGTCTCAAAGGTTTCCACGGTCACGACCGGGCCGAAGGCTTCGTCGATGACGACGCTCATGCCGCGCTGCACCTGATCGAGGATGGTCGGGGTGTAGTAGAAGCCCTTCTCGAGGTCTCCCGTGCCCCAGGTGCCGCCGCAGCGCAGCCGCGCACCCTCGGCGAGTCCCTTTTGTACGTAGGCGCTCACCTTGTCGCGGTGCGCGGCGGAGATCAGCGGTCCGGTCTCGGCGTCGGGGTCGAAGGGACCGCCCAGTCGAATCTGGTTCGCGCGGCGCACGAGTTCGTCCACGAAACGGTCCGCGATGGATGCCTCAACCACGAGTCGGGCACCGGCGGAACAGACCTGTCCCGAGTGCACGAAGGCGCCATTGAGGGCGTTGTCGATGGCGGCGTCGAAGTCCGCGTCGGCGAAAATCACGTTGGGGTTCTTGCCTCCGAGCTCGAGGGCCACCTTCTTCACGGTTGCCGCAGCGGCCGCAGCGATCGTCTTGCCCGTTTCGAGGCCCCCGGTGAACGAGACCAGGTCGACGTCGGGGTGGCTGGACAGCGGTGCGCCGGCCACCGCTCCGGCACCGAGCACGAGGTTGGCGACACCGGCGGGGAGGCCGAGGTCGTCGAGCAGCTCCATCATGAGCATGGCAGTGTGCGGGGTGAGCTCGCTCGGCTTGAGAATGAACGAGTTGCCGGCGGCGATGGCCGGCGCAATCTTCCACGCGGCCTGCAGGAGCGGGTAGTTCCACGGGGCGATCAGTCCGCAGACGCCCACCGGTTCCACCACGATGCGGCTGACCACGCTCTCATCGCCGGCATCGACGATACGGCCCGCGTCCTGCCCCGCGAGCTTGCCGAAGAACGCGAAACAGTTGGCGATGTCATCCATGTCGATTTCGCTCTCGACCAGACGCTTGCCGGTGTCGAGGGTCTCCGCACGGGCGAACGCGGCCTTACGCACGCGCAGCTCCGCGGCAACGCGGAGCAGAAAGTCTCCGCGCTCCGGGGCGGGCACGGATGACCAGACGCCACTGTCGAACGACGCGCGGGCCGCGGCGATGGCCGCGTGCACATCCTCTGTGGTGGCTTCGGACACCGTGCCGACCGGTTCCCCGTCGGCCGGGCAGCTGATCAGCCGGGTTCCGGCATCGGTGGAGGGAACCCACCGTCCGTTGATGAACAGGGTTGCGGTGGTCGTCGCGGTCGTCGTTGTCATGGTGCTCACTTCTTCACGTCTTCGGAATCGTAATCTGCTTCCCAGTTGGCTCTGGCCGCCTGGTCTTTCGGCAGGGCGGTGTTGCCCGGCTCGGTGCGGTTGAGGTGCAGGAAGTCCAGGTGGGTCTCGTAGTGGTCGAGCACATCGGTGATGACCTGCTCCTTGCTGTAGCCCATCAGGTCGTACCCGTGGCTGCCTTCGAGGGAGAACACCTCCATGCGGTAGTACTTGCTCTGCTCCGACGTACTGCGCACGGCGTAGGTGGGGATATCGAGCTGCACCGGGTAGATCTGGTACTTGAACCCGCGCTCGCCACCCATGGTCACGAGCAGGTCGAGATGCGGAATCTGCAGTCCGTCGACGACACCCTCGCTCAGGGTAACCTCGGCGCCCTGAGCCCGCAGCTCCTCGTGCACCTCCTGCAGCGCCGGCAGCGCCACGGTGGTCACGAAGCGTTGTGCCTGGCGCTGGCCCGGGAAACTCATCGCGCGACTGAGGCGCTGGCGCCAGTTGCGCACGCGGGACGGGTCGCCGCTGCGGCCGGAGAGCAGCCCCGGAAGGCTGACCCGGTAGCTGTCGGCGACGGATTGCTCCACGCGCAGGGCCCTGTAGAGCCCCAGCATGATCAGCAGCAGCACCGCCGAGAACGGCAGGCCCATGATGATGGTGGCGTTTTGCAGCACCGGGATGCCTCCCACCAGCATCATCGCGAAGGTCAGCACACCGGTGGTCACGGCCCAGAACACGCGCAGCCACTTCGGGCCGTCCGCTTCGGAGTTCTTCAGGTGCGAGGTGAAGTTGGACATCACGAGTGCGCCGGAGTCGGCCGAGGTCACGTAGAACAGGAGCCCGGTGAAGGTCGCGATTGCGGCGGTCAACGGGGCCATCGGGAATTGGTCGAGCAGGGAGTAGAAGGCCTTCTCCGGCGAGTTCATGGCTATTTCGCCGAATCCCGCATCACCGCCGATCACGATGGCCAGGGCGCTGTTACCGAAAATGGCGATCCAGAGCAGAATGAACGCGAATGGCACCACGAGAACACCGGACACGAACTGGCGGATGGTGCGCCCGCGAGAGATTCGGGCCAGGAACAGACCCACAAACGGCGCCCAGGCGATCCACCAGGCCCAGAAGAACAGGGTCCAGCCGTTCAGCCAGGCGTCGGGCCGATCGTAGGCGAAAGTGTTCAGCGTCAGGGCGGGGAAGCGGCTGAGAGTGTCGCCGACATTCTGCACGATCGCGTCGAGCAGAAAAGCCGTGTTGCCCACCACGAGCACGAACAGCATCAGCGCGACTGACAGCAGCACGTTCAGTTCGGAGAGGCGACGGATGCCCCGCTCCACACCGGTCACGGCCGAGATCGTCGCCATCACCACGGACAGGGCGATGAGGGAGCCCTGCACGAACAGGGACTGCGGGGTGCCGAACATGTAGGTGAGGCCGTAGTTGAGCTGCGCGACGCCGATACCGAGGCTCGTGGCGATGCCGAAGATGGTGCCGAGGACCGCGGCAATGTCCACGAAATCCCCGATCGGGCCGTGGATGCGCTTGCCGAAGATGGGGTACAGGGCGGACCGGATGCTGAGCGGCAGGTTCTGCCGGTAGGCGAAGTATCCGAGGGCCAGGCCCATCAGGGCGTAGAGAGCCCAACCGGTGATGCCGTAGTGAAAGAGGGTCCAGACCATGGCCTGGCGGGCAGCCTCGAGGGTGCTGCCGTCGCCGGCCGGCGGGGCCAGGTATTGGGTGACCGGTTCGGACACGGAGAAGAACATCAGGTCGATGCCGATCCCGGCCGCGAAGAGCATCGCGGTCCAGGTGAACAGGCTGTATTGCGGGCGCGAGTGGTCCGGCCCCAACCTGGTCTTGCCGACCCGGGACAGGGCGATGTAGATCACGAAGACCAGAACGAGGGTGACGATCAGGAAGTAGTACCAGCCGAGGTTGGTGGACACCCAACCAACGACCGCACCGATGACCGTGCTCGCGTTGTCGGGGGTGAGGATGGCCCAGAGTGCGATGGCGATGATGCCACTCGCGGACCCGAAGAACACCGTCTTATTGACCCTGGACGGGGCTTCGTCAGCCTCAGTGGAAATGTGGGCAGGCTGAGACATATAGACCCTTACTTTTGGTGCGACGCGTCCCTCCCCGGCAAAGAAGGCCAGAACCCACTTAGCTTATCAAAAGCGAAAATCGGAGCAACGGTTACTTCGCGCTGTTCCGGCCGCGGCTGTCGCTCAGAGCAGCCGGATCAGGGCCATCTGGAGGTTTCCCGGCCGGTTCAGACGGACGGTCGACCGCGGCGAATGCTGTGGCGCCGGTTCTGCAGCGCGGGATCCAGTTCGCGGGCGGTTGTGATTGTCCTCCGGTCGATGGTCGCCGTCACGACCTGCGGGAGTTCATCAACCTCAGCTATCACCTCGCCCTGCGGACCGCACACGACACTGCGACCGATCGAGATCGGTGAGGCCTGCGACACTGCAGCGACGTAGTACGCGTTCTCGATCGCGCGCGCCCGGGCCAACACCTGCCAGTGGTCCGCCTTGTGCTCGCCCGGCACCCAGGAGGAACAGACGGCCACCAAATCAGCTCCGGCGTCGGCGAGGTCGCGCCCGAGTTCAGGAAACCGGAGGTCGTAGCAGGTCATCAGCCCCACGCGAATGTCGCCCACCACGAAGGTGACCGGCTCCAGATCGGGAGCCGGGGCGATCCAGTCAGACTCCCGGAATCCGCGCGCATCGAAGAGATGCATTTTGCGGTAGCGGGCGGCCAGCCGCCCGTCCCGATCAACAGCGATCAACGTGTTGTAGGGCCTTGTTCCGTGGGGGTTCGCCTCGACCATCCCGGCGACAATGGCGACCCCCCACCGTGATGCCAGTTTCGCGATTTCGGCACCGAAAGGCCCATCAAGCGATTCGGCTGCCCCCGCAAACGTGCCGTCGACGGCCTTCTTCTCATACATCGCGTACTCCGGGAAGAGCACCAGGTCTGCACCGGCATCCGCGGCGCTCGCGACGGCATCCCGCACGAGGCACAGGTTGTGCGCTTTGTCATCGGTGGAGCCAATCTGCGCAAGGCTGACCAGCATGGCCTACACCTGTGCGGGGGATTCGGTGGGCGACGCCACTGCATCGCCGGACTCGTCAAAGTCCATTTCGGGTGGCATCTTGCGGAAGCCCTTGGTCACGACGGCGAGCACGACAACACCGACGGTCAGCCAGCTGAGCCCGAGTACGATCGCGTTGATGTCGAGTTTGGTCAGCAGGTAGGCCGTGACAATGGCCCCGATGATCGGCAGCACGAGATAGAGCAGCGGGTTCAGGAAGGTCCCCTCGCGGCGCCGCTTGACGTAGTAGGCGATCACCGAGACGTTCACCATCGTGAACGCGGTGAAAGCGCCGAAGTTGATGAACGAGGTCGAGGTCGCCACGTCGAGAAAGAGGGCGACCAGACCGACGACACCGATGATGACGATGTTGAAGACCGGTGACCGGAACCGCTCGCTGATCTTGCCGAACACCTTGCGCGGGAGGGCGCCGTCGCGACCCATCGCGAACAGCAGCCGAGAGGCGGATGCCTGGGCCGCCATGCCGGAGGCAAACTGGGCGATCACGAGGCCGGCGATGAAGAATGCGCCGAAGACGTTGCCGCCGATCGTGATGGCGATATCGAACGCCGCTGATGACGAGTTGGTGAAGACGCCGCCCGGGTGCACAAGCTGAGCGGTGTATGACACGAGGATGAAGATGACACCGCCGATCACCGCGATCAGCAAGATCGCGCGCGGGACGGTCTTGCGCGGCTCGATGGTCTCCTCGGTAAAGGTGGTCACGGCGTCGAATCCGAGGAAAGAATACGCGGCGATTGCGGCACCGGCCGTGATACCGGAGAACGTCGTCGTCGGATTTGAGAACGGGCCGGCGTCAAGTAGTCCGGCGGCGCCGTTCGTTGCGACGACCGATCCG